>Ga0078972_1002977_pt1 | contig 52901 bp, 45 predicted proteins | sample YelNatPaOPGAMG01_FD_67568 | JGI IMG/M metagenome (GOLD analysis project Ga0078972, IMG submission 67568) | Hot spring thermophilic microbial communities from Obsidian Pool, Yellowstone National Park, USA - OP-RAMG-01 (SPADES assembly) (version 2) | ecosystem: Environmental > Aquatic > Thermal... | reverse complement strand
TCATAAACGATGATTTAAGAGTCGTTGCAGCATTTGTCCCAATAGACGATTCGAACACGATAATATATCTGAGATTTTATCAAAGATTTTTGAAAATTCCACTCATTCGAAATTTGGTAACGAAAATATCTATGCCTTTAAACAAAAAAATTCTCAATCAGGATAAAAGAGTTGTGCTTACGCAAAAGCCAATAAAAAGCGAGCTGAAAATGAATGAAAATCTTTATCAGGGGGATTTACCGATAATTATCTACAGGCGAGTGCGAGAAGAACTCAAATCGGCAAAAGAGGTGTCAGAATGAAGTACAGCGTTGTTTTCTTTTCAAGAACGGGAAACAGTAGAAGAGTGGCAGAGAAAATATCGAAAGGCATAGGCGTGAAACCGGTCGAAATAATCGTTAAAAATCAGAGTTTTAAAGGTTTGTTAGGATATTTGAAGGCCGGTTATTATTCCAGTAGGAACAAAAGTGTAAAAATCATGCTCAACGGGAATTACAAGGAGGCGGACAGCTATATTGTCGTCTCACCTTTGTGGGCAGGAAAGCCAGCGAATGCCGTAGTTGAATTTTTAAAACTTGTTCCGTCCGATAAAGTTACTTTGGTGCTTACATGTATCGGAAGCGATACGGATAAAGTTGTGAATGATTATGAATCCAAAAACGGTAAATTCAAATCCCATTATGGGATAGTAAAAAAGCTTAAAAACGAGGAAAAGGTAATAGACGAAGTTTTGAAAAATTTAAAATCTGTCAATCTTTGATGTACCAATTAAACTTTAATTTTGAATTATTCTTGGCTTCTGTATATTCTCACTCGATATCTGGTATTCAAAAGATACGGAGGCCACCTCTTTAAAAGATTTTCAATACTTATTTTAAAGATATTTTTCTGCTTTTGTCATGCTTTATATCTTCAATATCGTCGTTTATTTCTAAGTGTATTTGGTAAGATAAAAGTGATCCACATCGTCCCCGGGCTAAAAATTTTGACGGGCCACGGCGTTAAGTTTTGAAAGGTCAAAGTTGCCGAAATGTATTCTGATTCTATACTAAATCTCTTTTAAAAGTGAAATGAACATTTGCGTTCGGCGCAGGGCATGATGCCAAGAGGTGACCGACGCTGCGCAGCGAGGACATACACCGAAAGGCGAATGTCGGAGCCTTTTGATCGAGTATACACATTTCAGAAAAAACCGCCCTCAAAGGGCGGTTTTATTTTTGTCATTGGTGCAAGACATACATAGTTGTCGGCGGAATTTCTATTTCTTCTGATAGTACATCTATTGTATTTATCCCAGCATGATTTTGATCTACCACAAGGTCCCACTGACCTTCTGGCAATGTGAATTTGACATTAGATGTTTCTCCGTTGTATATGACTATTATATTCTTCCATGTGTCTCCGTTCGGACTTCCGTGAATTTCGTAAGCGACAAATGCAATTGGCATTCTAAGATATTGTGTTACCTGTTTGTATTGAGTCGGGAAAAATGTTATAGAGGATTTTATTTGATCTGCCGTGTACATTCTAAAGGCAGGGTGAGTTTTTCTCAATTCTATGAGCCCTTGGTAATATTTATCAAGTGATTGGAAAGTTTCAAGCCTCGACCAGTCAAATTCGTTAACTGCATCTCCAGCATCGTAACTATTTCCATTTCCTCCCTTTGTCCTTGCAAATTCTTCTCCTCCAGCTATGAAAGGAATTCCCTGAGATGTTAGAATTATCCCATTTGCAAGTTTATCTGCCGCTTCTTTTTGCGATATTGTCCAGTTTGTGGCAGCGCCGCTTATCTTATCCCATAAAGTGTAATTGTCATGACATGTCACGTAATTTATCGTCTCTCCTGGCTCCTGTGTAAAGCCAGATATAACTTGTGAGTAAGGGATCTCGCCCACGACACCGCGCTGGACAAGTATATTCTTATTTGCACCCTCTATAAATCCTTTTGCCGTTACATCAAAGACGCTCCCAACTATTGCATCTCTGAAATCGTCATTGAATACTGCCACTTTCATGCCTTTTTGATCTCCCTTTCCAAAGAGAGGAGTAACTCCCCATCCACCCCATGGCTCACCGTAAAGCAAGATCTGCGGATCAATGGCATGCAATTGATCCACTATGTCTTTAACGGTTTGCTTATCGAAAAGACCAAGCAGATCAAATCTGAATCCATTAACATGGTATTCTTTTACCCAGTATTCTAAGGAATCAAGAATGTATTTTCTTACCATCGTATTTTCTGTCGCTATTGTATTTCCCACGCCTGATTGGTTAAGATACGATCCCTTTTCGTCCACCCTGTAATAATAGTAGGGGACAGTTTGATCGAATGGAGAATTTTTTCCCACTCCTGACGTGTGGTTGTAGACGACATCCATGATAACACCGATTCCGTTTTCATGAAGAGACTGGATCATTTCTTTGACTTGTTCTATCGTGATCATGGGATTTTGAGGATCTGTTGAATATTGTGCCTCTGGCACGTTGAAAAGATATGTTATGTATCCCCAATTGTACTGATCAAAGGGCACATTCCAGAAGTCTTGGATCGGCATTATCTGCACATCCGTTATGCCAAGTGCTTTAAGATGATCTATCCCAGTTGGTATTCCGTTGTAGGTTGTTCCAGTTGCCGTGAAGGCAAGATATTTGCCACGATATTGAGTAGGTACTCCGGAGTTCGGATCGACTGAAAAGTCCCTAACGTCCACTTCGTATATTATGGCATTAACTCTATGGGTAAGAGATGGAGAAACCGCTTTTGACCAATTCGGTGGATTGGTATCTGCAAGATTTATGACCATTGATTTTCTGTTGTACATATCGGCCGCATAGCAATTTATATCGGGTGTTATTCTTTCCTGATCGTATGAATAGAATTCGTAAAGATAATATACGCCGTTTAGATCTCCTTTAACTGTGGCACTCCAGACACCCTCGGGATCTCTCGACATCTCATAGGTTACGTAGGGTACTGTAGCATCGGCCGTCTTGTAAAGCAAAACCCTTGCCCATTCAGAGACTGGAGACCATACTTTGAATGTCGTCTCGGCCGGTGTGTAAATCGGACCTAACTGGCCTGAATAATAAAATTCAGGATCGTTTAGAGCTTTGTAAGCGTAGATTGTGGCAGGTTGAAAACCCCTTATTTCAACAACCATGGGTTTTGCAACGTCATACGTTGAGAGTGAGGCTTTCAATGTTATCTCGATGTAAGAAGTTTTGGACAGCGATCCAGGGATCGCCGGTTCAACATTTGATATTGGCCAATCTTTGCCATCGACGGTAAAAGATACGTTACCCTGCCAGTCTTTTGTTTCTATTGGAGTTGTAAGGTAGAGATCTATTTTATTTAGAGAATTTAAAAATGCGCCCATGGCTCTCGGTGATATGTCAATGTCCTTAGGATTTGTGTACCATTCATATTGTCCCTCCACAACCCAAATTTCAGCCACACCTGATGAAGGTATGATAACGTGCCTATCCTCTGAAACATCCTTTGCCTGCCAATCATTTAGCCTTACTATGAAACCAAGTTGAGTATATTTTTGATCGAATTTTATTATCGCGTAAGGGCCATAACTGTCTTCTCCCGTAAATTGATATGCCGCGCCTGCCAAACTTTCTGGCTTGTAAGGCCATACCCATAAATTCCACCCCGCATAGTTTCCATCATACCTGTGATAGTGAATGATAAGCACCGTCTGTGCTCCAAAATCTGCCGCTGTTTTGCCCGCAGAAAGTGAAGGATAGGCAGAAATTGCGAAGATAACGCTCGAGAGTATCAAAAGCAAAATTGAAAAGATTAACAAATATCTCCTCAAATTCAACACCTCCTCTTTATTATACAAGACAAAGATATTATATCAGTAAAAATTTAATTTCTATTACAAAATCTTTGCATACTGCTTTGATAAAACAGATTGAAAATTTATAGAAATGTGATAGGATCAATTCTAAAGATGAATTGTCATTTATCAAATCAGATGGAATCATCATTTATCTCAATCAAACATTGCTTTTCAAAGACCTTCGTTCATTAAATTCTTATGAAAATGTCCCACTTTTAGGATTAAGTCTCAAACATTCTGATCGCAATGTGAATGTAATACATGGGTAAATAAATGTGTTATAATTATTTTTGGAATGTTTATCAAAATGCCTTCAATTGATACACGGAGTAGGAAGGTAAATGTTATTGCAAAAGGAGGTTCTTTTAGATGAAGTTCAAAGGTTTGCTCGTCTTTTTGATTTTAGCAACCGTCTTGAACCTGGCGATTTTTGCGGCATCATACCCTTTCGTACAGGAATACGGGCCTGGCATAGTTAACTGGGGAAGTGTAAAATACGGTGGCACGTTGAAAGAAGTCATGCCATGGGGGCCTCAAACTTTGAATTTTAACCCCTTTGTGCCAACGAATCTTCCAACCCACGCGATATACGAACCACTTTTTTACGTGAACATGCTGAATGGGGATACGACAAATCTGCTTGGTACCTCTTACAGGTGGGAGAATAACAACCTCAAACTAATTATAACTGTGAGAAGCGGCGTCAAGTGGTCGGATGGAACTCCCTTTACCGCTCAAGATGTCGCCTTTACATTCAATTACGTGAAAGAATATCCAGCGATAGATGGATATGGAGTTTGGTCAAACATTTCTAACTTGCAAAGTGTTGAGGCAAGTGGAGATAGCACAGTGATCTTCACATTTTCAAAGCCAAATGTTGCACTCTTTCCATACATTGCAAGCCAGCCTATAATTCCCGAACATGTCTGGTCTGACATCAAAGATCCGTCGACTTACACGAATCCCAGTCCAATTGGAACAGGACCTTTCTTGCTTAAAAGTTTTTCACCCGACAAGGTCGTATTGGTAAAAAATCCTAATTACTGGATGACTGGAAGGCCCTACGTAGATCAGGTTGATGTGTCTTACGTTGTTTCAAACACAACAGCATTGCTTTACATGATAAAGCATGAGTCGGATTGGAGTTTCTTGTTTGCTCCCGATCCAGTTAAGACCTTTGTAGATAGAGATTCATCGGCCAACAAGATTTGGTGGCCAACGTACAGTGTCAATGGTCTCGTCTTGAACACTCAAAAATATCCTTTCAACAATTCGATCTTCAGAAGAGCATTAGACTTAGCAATAAATAAAGATGAACTTGAAAAGGAAGTTTACTTTGGCACTGGTGGTTACAAGCCGAATCAGGCCGGAGTGATACCAAGTCAGTACGATTGGATGGATCCATCACTTGAAGCGACGAATGATTATCTGAACACTTACAATCCTCAAGAGGCTCAAAAATTGCTTGCTTCAATAGGCTTTGTGAAGAATTCATCCGGTCAGCTTGTCGGTCCGGACGGAAAGGTATTGCCAACTCTTCAACTCATAGTTTGTGCGGGATGTACAGATTTTATATCTATGGGAAATATAATAGCCAATGAACTTGCCCAACTTGGCATCTCCATCAACGTATCCCAGCAGTCAGGTGGCACTTACATGGCAAGTATAACGAGTGGTTCTTACGATATGGTCATATATTGGGGAATCGGCGGAGGTCCGACACCTTATTACGAATACTACATAAATCTGAATCCGGCCTTTTCGGCTTCAAAGCTTGGAGAGCCTGTCATATCAGACATATCAAGGTACACAAATCCAACAATAACCGAAGCTTTGAGTGACTATTCACAGACAACGAATTTAGAAGTTCAAAGGCAGGCCATATACAAAATAGAACGTGTCTTCCTTAATGAATTGCCTTACATATCACTTACAAATAGGACAAATTTCAACCTGTACAACGAATCGACTATAATCGGCTTCCCAACGGATGAGTATTCATACTCGTCTGGTGGCAGTCCAGGGGCAGCAATAGGACTTGGAAGTTCCGATCTTTTGATGACGTTACTCAACGTACATCTTAAGTAAGCAGATGGGGGATCTTCCCCCATCTTTTTTGGAGGTGCAATGAATGAGGAAATTTATTTTGTTTTCGATAGTTATAATCATCTTTATCTCCGTTGGATTGGCCCAATTCACATCTGTTGGGGCAGGAAAGGATGCTACCGATTTTGGAGCCAAAACGGTAGTTATAATTCATTATCACAGGTTTAACAACGATTACACAGGATGGAACTTATGGGTATGGCCAACAGAACCTGTTGGATACAACGGGCAAGCGTATCAATTTCAATATAAGGACAATTATGGTCCTTACGCGATAATAAAATTCGATCAAAAATTCACACAGGTTGGTTTCATAGTAAGACTTAATGACTGGCAGGCAAAGGATATTTCCATAAACAGATACATAGACATTCCAAAATCTGGTGTTGCTGAAGTGTGGATACTTGAAGGACAGTCTCCTTATTGGACCAATCCAAAGGATGTGAATCTTTCTCCCCGTATAATGGCAGCTTTTTTAAATACCCCAACGGTTATAGATGCTTATCTTTCAAAGCCTGTAGATCTCAAGAATTGGAAAGGAAAATTCGAATTCGATCTGGGAGATAAAAGTTTGCCGATAAAAGATGTCTTACCTGGAGTTCCTGGAGGGCTTCTTACGACGAGATACATATCCGTGGAATTATTGACTCCACTTAACACTTACGATGTAAGTGCACCAATGGTCTTGAAGATAGATGGATACCTTCCAGATACCGTTTATGCGTACAAAGTGCTCGATTTTTCTCAGTTCAATTACAATGGTCCTCTTGGCCCTCTTTACACTCCAGAAGAGACGACATTTAAAGTGTGGTCTCCTGTTTCTGAAAGTGCCCAACTTTTACTTTTTAAAAGTTCAGATGCGACAATTCCTTACAAAACTTACGATATGAAAAGAAATGTTCAGGGTGTTTGGTCTGTGAAGGTCGACGGAAATTTGAATGGAATTTATTACCTTTACGAATTTTTCTCTTATGGGAAGTACAGGTATGCACCTGATATATACGCAAAGGCCGCGAATTGGAATAACACGAAATCTATGGTAGTAGATCTATCACAAACAGATCCAGCTGGTTGGAACATGGATAAATTCGACGCACCTGCCCATAGGACTGACTCGATAATCTATGAGACTGATGTTCGTGATTTCACATCGGCAACCTCTTCTGGAATACCGCAAAGATACAGGGGCACCTACATGGGCTTTACGGTTAATGCTTCCTTTGAAAGTATTCCAACAGGCGTTGATCATATAAAAGATATGGGAATAAATTACGTTCAACTGCTTCCAATAGAAGATTTTTACCTGTCAAGTTTATCTCAATACAATTGGGGATACGTTCCATATCTTTACATGGTGCCTGAGATGCAGTACTCAACAGATCCCAACAATCCATCCATTGGAATTGAAGAGGCAAAAGAGATGATAATGGCCCTTCACAAAGACGGTATAGGTGTCATACTCGATATCTCCTTCAGCCACACTTATGGAGTAGGCCGAGATTCAGCCTTTGATTCAACTGTCCCTTATTATTACTACAGAGTAGAAGATAACGGAACTTACATAAACCAATCAGGAGTTGGAAATACACTTAGAACCGGCGCTTACATGATGAGAGAATACATAATAACCACTCTTGAATATTGGGTGAATGAGTATCACGTGAATGGGTTCAGATTCGATCAACTCGCGCTTTTAAACAGCGACACTGTAAAAGGTTTTGTCAGTGCATTGTTAAAATTGGATCCAAAGACACTACTTTACGGAGAACCATGGGGCTCTTACTTCACCTACGGTGATAATGGAAAGATGAAGATAGGGTTTTTCAATTCATCCCTGTATGAGGCGGTGGATGGAGCATACGATCTTTCATCCAAGGGTTTTGCAACTGGCAATAATTCGAAGAACATACTCGTAAAAAGAGGTGTCGTTGGTGAAATTTCTTACGATCCTCTTATAACCGGAATGGAAGAAGAGCCTTACCAAACAATAAATTACGTTGCCTCTCATGATGGATATACTTTGTTCGACAGATTCGAAAAGCTTGTTCCGGATTGGTCATCAAATGAGAGAATAATGGCTCAAAAATTGGCCCTTGGTATAATTTTGACCTCTCAGGGAGTTCCATTCATTTACGGTGGAGACGAATTTGCGAATACAAAGTATGGAAATTCTAATTCTTACGATGCGCCGATATCCGTAAATGAATTGAAATGGACAAGGCTCAAGGAGTTCCAAAAGCTTTACGATTACATCAAAGGACTTATCCAGTTAAGAAAATCCCATCCAGCCTTTACGATGGACTCTGCTCAAATGATAAAAGAAAAGATCACCTTCTTTCCAACTATGTACAGGCAGGTGAATCAATACCTTAGATTTCCAGTTCCATTTGTTGGATATGAGATCAAAGATGTTCCTGGTGATTCCTGGAAAGAGATAATCGTGTTGTACAACGGAGACACGTCAGAAATTTCTTTCACGTTGCCAGATGGCACATGGAATTTGGTCGTTGATGGTCAGCATGCAGGTGTTAGTACGATATCAAAACTTTCTGGGAAAATCGACTTACAGTCCACATCTCTTTACGTGCTTTACAGCGAATAAATGTCTAAAGGTCTGAACATTTGGGACATTCAAATTTGTTAATGCAAAGATCATGATGTGCGAAGGGTGGGATGTATATACCAATTTTCAAAATAAAATGTTCAGAGCGAATTGATAATCTAACGAAATAAGGTTCAGGAAAGTCATTGGTGAGATATGAATATGTTTAGGTCAAAAACAAAATTACTGCTTTTGCTTTTCTTTGGAATATCGATGGGATTTCTTGAATCAATAGTAGTTGTTTATTTAAGGATGCTTTATTATCCGAACGGATTCAAAATTCATATGTACGGACTTCCAGCCAGTGTGATACACATAGAGATGTTTCGGGAAATCATGACTATTGTCATGCTGATAATCATCTCCGTACTGACTGGAGAAGACAAAGTGAGAAGGTTTTATTACTTCATATATCTTTTTGGAATATGGGACATATTTTACTATGTAGGACTGAAGGTGATATTGAACTGGCCAAATTCATTTTTTCAATGGGACATACTCTTCTTAGTACCAACACCTTGGATGGGTCCGGTGCTGGCTCCTGTCATAGTATCTGCAAGCCTTATACTTTACGGTGTGATTATGATAATGAGTGAAGCTAAAACTATGCATGTAATTCAGATAATAAGCGGCCTATTGGGAGGAGCAATAGTTTTTATGACGTTCGTCTTTGCAATTCCATACGTAAGATACAGCTGGTACATTTTTGCAATGGGAGAAGCGCTCATTTTATTTTCATTATTTGAAGGGGTGAAAAAATCAATTTTATGAGAATAAATACCATTTCACCATGGATGATAAAATGATCATGTGGTTACAATCCTTTTGAATTTTTGTTCAAAATTTTTCGCTGTTGACAGAACGAGTATATAATAGTTTTGGAGGTGGATTTTATGATAAAAAATTATGTACTTGACACAAATGTCTTGATCCATGATCCAAACGCTATTCATGCCTTTGAAGACAATAATCTTGTAATTCCATTACCAGTTATAGAAGAAATAGACAAACTCAAAACGCGCCCCGGTGAAATAGGAATGAATGCAAGGCAAGTCGCACGGGAATTAGACGAGCTGAGAAAAAAAGGCAAGCTTTACAAAGGCGTTAAAGTAGATGGTGGTGGACTTTTAAAGATCGAAGTTATAGAAGATTTCAAAGAGATGCCACGTTTCCTCTCCGATAAAGTGATGGATGATTGGATATTATTTTATACAATGCAGATAGGTAAAAAAGATCCATCACTCAGGACAATACTTGTAAGTAAAGACATAAATATGAGAATAAAGGCCGATACAATAGGTCTTGAAGCACAGGATTATTTAAAAGATAGAACTGATGAAGTAAAGCTCTTCAAAGGGTATAGAAATGTCGATTCAGAACCTCCAACTGACGGTGATCCAAAGAAAATCAATATCATGGACATGAGACCAAATGAATTTTTGATCTTCAAAAATTCAAAAATATTCAGGTTTAAGGATGGGAAACTTGTTGAATCCAAAGTCAAAATGGATTCAGAAATATGGGGAATAAAACCATTGAATAACGAACAAGTTATGGCATTAGATCTTTTACTCGATCAGGATCTTTCATTTGTTACTTTGCTTGGAATAGCTGGAACGGGTAAAACGCTTTTATCTCTTGCAGCTTCTCTTTATATGATAACAGATCTCAAAATATTCAAAAAGTTAACAGTTACAAGGCCCGTTATACCGATGGGGAAAGATATAGGATTTTTGCCTGGCAGTTCAGAAGAAAAGATGAAACCATGGCTCGAACCTATAAGAGATAACCTTGAATTCCTTTTCGATAATGTTGGAAAATCCATATCAAAGATAGATAACTTGAATTTTTTGCAGGTAGAAGCGCTAAGTTATACGAGGGGAAGAACGATTCCTCACCAGGTAATAATAGTTGATGAAGCACAAAACTTAACTCCTCATGAGGTTAAAACGATAGTAACACGTGCGGGAGTTGGTACGAAAGTCATCTTAACCGGCGACATCTCACAAATAGATAGCCCTTATCTTGATTCAATGTCAAATGGTCTTTCCTATTCAACCGCTAAATTTGCTGATCAAGAAATTGCAGGTCATTTAACACTTTCTTACGGAGTTAGATCCGAACTTTCCAATTTAGCTTCAAAAATACTTTAAGGAGATGAGTTCATGATCTTTGAACCTTTCAAAATCAAAAATATGGAGTTAAAAAATCGTATCGTCATGCCGCCGATGTGCCAATATTCTTCTGATAATCTTGGATTTGTTAAACAATGGCACATCTCTCATTACGTTTCACGAGCAGTAGGTGGAGTTGGACTTATAATACTTGAGGCAACGGCAGTTGAACCGGATGGAAGAATTTCTCCTAACGATCTTGGGATATGGAGCGATGAACACATCGAAGGATTAAAAAATATCGTCGATGCTGTTCATGAAAATGGTGCCAAGATAGCGATTCAACTCGGACATGCTGGAAGAAAATCGAAGGCTACGAATCTTCCAGTTGCACCATCATCTCTAAGATACAGCGATAATTATGGAACTCCAGAAGAACTGAAAAAAGATGGAATAAAAAGGATCGTAGAAGAATTCAGAATGGCATCGAATCGGGCGCGAAAAGCGGGCTTTGATGGAATAGAGATCCATGGAGCTCATGGTTATCTTGTTGATGAATTCCTTTCTCCTCTTACAAACAAAAGAAAAGATGAGTACGGTGGAGGAATAAAGAATAGATCTAAATTTCTTTCAGATATAGTTAATGCGATACGTGATGAATGGGATAAACCGTTGTGGGTAAGGGTATCGGCGTCCGATTATGCAAAAGATGGCAATGAAGCTAAAGATACAGTTGAGATTTTAAAAGAAATAAAAGGCAAGATAGACTGCGTTAATGTTAGCGGTGGAGGTGTGGTACCGGATCAAATTTTGAACGTTTACCCAGGATACATGCTTGGCAACGCGAAAATTGTTAAAGAGGGGAGTGGATTGAGTGTTATAGGAGGTGGACTCATAACTTCTTTGGAGCTCGCAGAATTTGCCCTTAATTTCGGTCAATGTGATCTTGTTTTCATTGGAAGGCAACTTTTAAGAGAACCATACTGGCCATTAAAAATGGCGCATGAAGAAAATATAGACTTAAGCTGGCCAGCCCAATACGAAAGAGCAAAATTATGATGAAAGTTTTTGTGTTACGAAGGCACAAATTCAATCTTAAAGATAAATTAAAAAATAAGTGTTAAAATATTTCTTGAGAGATGAAAAAATGTATGGAGGCGGTCTAATTGGCATTGTACAGGTATGTATGTCCAAAATGTGGTCATGAGGAGGTACTGCTTAAAAAATTTTCTGAAGCTGATGGAGTTAAATGTCCGGTTTGCGGCAGTAAAATGGTCAGGCAGGTAAGCAACCTCGGGGTGATCGTCTTCAAAGGCAATGGGTATTACACAACCGATGTTAAAAAGAAATCAACTGTTGATTCTTCTACCAAGTGATTGAAAAGCGAAGTACTTTTGTGGTATTCTATGTTCGTAACGGGGCGTAGCGCAGATGGCTAGCGCATCTGCATGGGGTGCAGGCGGTCGCTGGTTCAAGTCCAGTCGCCCCGACCAGAAGGTCCACCGTAAAAGGTGGGCCTTATATTTTGAAGAAAGTATCGGATTTTTTCATCGAATCTCTTGTGGATCTTATCATATCCAGGAAAGATGTTCCATTTAATTTCAAATAATTCCATACTTCTTTTTTTACAATCGGTAGAGTATAATTACCTGCGGCTTTTTGATTCAATATGCTTGATATGATATCGGACGAATGAACGACGTAAGTTATATCTCTGAAGCTTTCTTCAGTCACACTTCCAGGATCATGATGAAAAGCGACTGGAATTTGAATTATCTGTGGAAATTTCCACTTTTCAAGAAGGTATTTTCCAATAAAAACATGGTCAGGAAATTCCATTTCTTTTTCTGCTTCAACGTAAGTTATAGATTTTTTTGATGCCAATATTATGAGTGCATCAACGTAATTTGGAAACAATTTTGCCATAACTATTTTTCCAAGATCGTGGAGCATACCTGCTAAAAATGCTTCTTCTTTGTTTATATATCCAACCGAAGTTGAAACATGTTCTGTCGCTATTGCAGTGGCGACAAGGTGCCACCATAGTTCATCTTCCGTTATATTTTTTGTTTCAAGTTTTGAACTGAAGAATGCGTCATGTGTGTAAACACTGACCACTAAATTTCTCAAAGTTTTAAATCCAAGGATCATTATCGCATGGGAAAGATTTGTTATCTTCTGGGGTAAACCATAATAAGATGAATTGGCAAGTTTCATTATCCTAACAGTTAAATTTGGATCTTTTTCTATCAATTCAGTTAGATCAAGAGCCGACACATCGGGTTTATTGACAAGTTCAAGCACCTTTGTGACTACGAAGTTAGGAACGGGTATTCCATCTATCTCTTTTAGAACATCTGCAAGTGAATTGGTCATAAACTTTTATTTCTCCTTCACGGCATTTAACCAATCTTTTTTCGGCAGGAAAATGGAAAACGTACAGTTTGAATTTCCTTCAACCCATATTTTTCCCCTATGAAGTTCTATTATCTCCTTTGATATGGCAAGTCCTAATCCTGTCCCAGAAACACTTGATGAATTACTTCCCCTAAAAAATTTGTCGAAGATCTTTCCTCTTTCTTCTTCGGGAATCGGACTTCCATTGTCATAGATCGATAAGATATATCCTTCATTAACAGCTTCTGCTGACATAACAACCTCAGGAGTTTTTGAGTCGTTGTACTTGAAAGCATTCGATAAAAGATTGTCTAAACATTGACGTATCCTTTTTGGATCAGCCGTCACGTAAGCATTGGGAAGATCATCTTTTAAATTCAAAATGAACTTTACTCCATTTGATGAAGCCTGCATTTTAAATCCATCGTATGCATCTTTCATTATTTTAACGAGATCCACCCTTCCAAAGGTCATAGATAAATTGTTAGAACTCATCTTTGAAAAGTTTATCATATCTTCTATTATGGAAGACAGGTGTTCGGCTTCTGATTTTATAGTTTTTGCGAACTCTTCAAGTGTACCTTTATCTATTGAATCAATAGATCCTATAAGTGTTTCGGAATAAGCTAAAATGGCAGAAAGGGGTGTTTTCAATTCGTGAGAAACAACAGCAACAAAATTATCTTTCATCTTATCAATTTTCTGTAATCTTTCAAGCTCCTTTGTGTTTGTTATATCTTGAACGGATGCGACGATCTTCAATCCTGATGATAGCGTTACCGGTACAACGTGAATGGAATAAAAATCACCATTTACCTCTATCTCATTGGAAAGTTCCTTTCTGTACGTTAAAGATTCCTTAGCCGCATTTTCGATATGCTCTTTTATCTCTTCATTCTTTTCATGTAACTTTTTATATGGTTCATTGGAAAATTCTTCACCTTTATACATGTCTAAAACTATGACGGCATAGTTCAACGAATTAAGAACATTTTCAAGATAATTTTTTGCTTCTGAAACATATTCATTTTTTCTCACTAACTCTGTTGTAAGGATCATATTTTCTACGATCATGGAAGTTTCAAAAGCTATGAAACTTTCTATGTCAATGGCACCCATTTTCACATCGTCGGGATCATTTTTTATTTCAGCAATGAAAATTCCAATATCCTTTTTTCTGCTGAAAAGTGGGATAAAAAGTATGGAAGAACCATTGATGGGGATTATAGAGATCTTCCTTTTTTGCGAAGACCATGATGCAAATTCAAGAACGTGAGGGCTTAACTCTCTTCCATAGAATTTACCCTCCAAAATGTAAGCGTACCAGTCTATGGAGAAAAAATTTTGAGAAGCTTCTTTCAATTCTTCAATACACTGTTCAGGTTTTTCAGCCGCGTTAAGTTTTACAGTAAAATTAGAGAGGAATGAGGGAAGATCTATTGTTCCAACGTTAATTGCCTGTACTTTCCCATTCATTTTTATCAACCCTTATCGATGGCTTTTCCTTTGTAAAAGGCTTAACTATTTTCTCGAGTGTTCTTAAAATTTTGGTAAACCATAATTCATCTTTTGAAATAGGCTCAACTTTCACGGAATAGAGCCCGCTCAAATTCGCCATAAGTATATCCGTAAAAAGTTGGTCTCCTACGACTGCAACCTCTCCTTTTGTAACTTTATACTTTTTCATGATCTTTGATATCTTCGTCGTAAGAGGCTTGTGCGCATTCGTGACTACTTCGATCTTCACTTTATCTTTCAAACTTTTTAAAGCTGGAGAATTACCGTTTGAGAGAATAACGACATTTGCTCTCCCAGAAAGATTTTGCAAAAATCTTATCACTTTTGGATCCACACTTTTGGCTCTCCATTTTGCCACCGTATTGTCCATATCAAAGACGAAAAGTTTTATGCCCTTTGAAATCATGCGATCGTAATTTACATCGAATATATTTTTTGCCCATTCATTTGGAGAGATAAGATCTCCAATTCTGAAAATCCATCCAAATGTATAAAGAACGGCATAATAAGATAATTTTTCAAGGATCGTCAAAGTACTTAAAATGAAACCAACCCCTGGATAAGGTTCGACGAGTATGGTATACATTCCGAGTCTGTTTCCAGCTATTATATCAGTGAAGAAAAGATCTCCAACGAAAACTGATTTCGAAGGTTCAACGTCAAGAGTTTTTACAGCCAGCTTCAAAACTCTTAATCCAGGCTTCTTTGCCCTTGCAAAGACGAGTATATCCGGTACTTTTGATCTTAAAGCCTTTGTTCTACCGTAAGATGCATTGGTCACAACTGCAACTTTGAATCCCATTTTCATTATTTTTTGAAGAGAAGCTATGACATCATGAGATATTTCATGACCAAAAGGAGCAAGAGTGTTGTCATAGTCAAAAATTATCAGCTCAAATCCCCACAATTTTAATTTATCGTAAGGTATGGCATGAAGATCTCTGAAATGTTCCCTCGGTATTGGTTTTCTAAAGAACTCCACAACTTGGTTCATACTTCACCACTTCAAGATTCAGATCATCTTTCAAATGTTCTAACAATTTTAAGACATCATTCAAATCGCTGTCTATAACAACTATTTTCAGAAGATTAGACTTAGGATCTATATTTCTTATATTCAAAAGGTTGTCTTCCGCTTCAAGCATATAATTCACCATATGAATTTGCTCTGGTGATATGCGAACGTAGAGATCATATTCCATTAAACTCAAAAAGTCACTTCCAGTCCATAAAAATATGAAAAACCGTTAGAATTACTCGTGTTCAATCCACCCCATCCTTTTACTTCAGCCGATAAGATGTTGAAATCACTGACTAAAGCCGCCGACGCTCTGTAAGCTCCATTTGACTCAAACTGACTTTGACCATCAAAGTTGAATTGAAGGAAGTTAAATCCAAATGGGACTGAATCAAAATTCGCATCTATCCACATCTGACCATTTTGATAGTTGAAACTTCCTCCAATTGCTCCAAAATCACTTCTGTACTGGCTACCGATGATGTAGGTTGGTGTAGCCTCCATCAATACTTTACCGTAAAGTGAGAAATTCATTGTACACAATCCCGCACTTACGGTAGGCGTTGACGTAGTATCGTAAGTAAGATAAGGCATTACACCTTTTCCCATATAAAAGAGTTGCAAATCTGGTTTAAAGGTTGTTGGAGAAGAGACGTACTCAATCCCAGCGTTAAGTAAAAAGTTTCCAAAGGACACTGGCATGGAAGCTTTAAAAGAAAGAGTTGATTGATCGGTAAGACCTGCAGCGACAGTCAATCCCGAAAGCATTGTAAATGATACACTTGAATTTGAAGAGTTCATGTATCCAAGTACCGAAACGGCGTTAACATTGAAGCCAAGAGAAAGATCTTCAAGCTGAGCTTTCGAATAGTTATAGACGATCCAGTTCGATAAATATGGCATGTCATAGAACAAACTCAAATTTTCATCGCTACTCAAGGAAATCCCATATTGAGATGGAGCGTACTGCTTTTCGATGTTACCCAAACCTGTTATGTACTGCAATGAAGCACCTCCACTTGCCATTTCAAATGAGGAAAGTGGAAGGGCCGAAGATTGGGTGCTTTGTAACGATCTTACATCCAATCCGATCTGTTTTGAAGTGTATATAATCGCTAAATCTGTCGCCGCAAAAGCTGCTGATGGCTCCAAATTATGAGAATAATAATCAGCGTTTATCTGAAGATTTATCGGTGCCGCAAATAACAGGCTCGGAATACATAAGGCTAAAATCAAAATCCAAATATTTTTCATCTCAATTTTCACCGCTTTTCAAGAGCGGTTATCCTGCTTTTTGCCTGTATCGAATAAGACGATGTTGGAAATTTTGAGATCAACGAATTGTAAACCTGAATCGCATTTGCACTCTGACCAAGATTTTCGTAAGACAGCCCTATGTCGTAAAAAGCCTCCGGTACTCTTGGATCACTGCTGAAAAGAGAAACGAATGCGAAAAAAGCATCCTTTGCATTTGAATAATCTTTAAGTGTGTAGTACAATTTTCCAAGATCGTAAGCAGCATTTGGCGCTTCACTGCTCGATGGATAATACATATAAACTTGTTTATAGTATTGCTCGGCCTTTTGCAGATCGTTTGTAGACTGGTAGTACTTCGCTTCTATGTAAAGTACCCCACCTTTTGCATCGTTAGACATATTTTGATTCGATATCGAATTCACAATCGAGTAGGCCTGAGAAACATTTCCTACATTTAGATAGGCGTCTGCCTTATAATACATAAGATCGTACTTTGTAGTTAAGTTTGGATACGCATTTAAAACTCCATCTATGTAAGAAGGGACTTGAGCGTAGAGGCCCAATTTTTCCATCGCTATAACTTTAAGCACGTAAATAGATGATCTGTAAAGATCCGCAAAATCATATTTTGCAATCCAATCATAAGTGGCTATTGCCGAAGTGTAATCTTTAAGCCCAACATAACACTGACTTAAATAATATGCCGCATTTAAAGCCAAGTTTGGATCGATTATTCTATTGTTCACGACGATCGAAAACTGTACGATGGCATCTTTATAATCGGAATTATTGTAATATATCTGTCCAAGAGTGTACTGGGCATCGAGCTTAGAAATTGCATTCCCAAATGAAATTGCATTCTTGTAAGCGATTATAGCATTTGAATATTGAGACGCTTTCGAGTATATTTCTCCTTCAAGTGCGTAAGCCTGCGCTTTGGTATCAGAACTTTGAGTTGTCTGTATAAGACTGCTCAATGTAGATATAGCCGATTGATAATTATTTTCAAGATTGTAAGTGTAAGCCAACCAATATATAGATAAATCCTTTAAAGGTTCTGAAAGTTTTGAAAGAGCTGTGAATATGGTTGTTGCATCGGCATAATCTCCAGATTCAAGGTAAGCTTTACCTTCTTCGAGTCTTATCTGATTTATCTGTGATGGAAATTGAGTTTCCATTTTTTTGTAAAGCGTTATCGCTTCGTTGAAATGTTTGTCTTCTCTTAACGTACTTCCGACATTTATTCCTGCCGAAAACGCAAGATCAGCATTCGTGGAATTACTTAAAACATTTTCCCAATTTGAAATCGCACTATCATAATTTCCAAGCTTGTATTCAGCCCAAGCTTTTGCACTTAAAGCTTCGTAAATTTTATTCGTACCCTGCGGGGCAATCTGAATGGCTGTACTAAAAGTATCGGAGGCTAATTTGTACTGACCATTATCGTAATAAGATTGACCGAGTATCACGTAAAGATCGAAGGTCCATTCGGTTGGTGGATAACTTTTTATCGCATTGCTCGCCGTATCTATCGCTTCTTGAATTTTTCCTGTATTTATAAGAGAATACGCAGTGTAATAAATCGACGGTTCAACTACTTCAGGATCATTTGAATAAGTTGATACCTTTTGAAGAATGGATAAAGCGTCAGAATAATCGCCCATATCGAAATATATTCTTCCTCTATAATAATAAGCCCATGCCTTCCACTCATTCGACTGAATTGTATCAAGCACGGAGGTCGCCTGAGAATATTGACCGAGCGTTACATACATTCCTCCAACAAGCGCTTTTGCCTGATCACCATAAATTTGCGATGTGTAAAGCATCGATAGATACTTTATCGCATCAGGATAATTTCCCATTTTCATGTAAGAGTAGCCAAGAGAATAGACAGAGTATTCGTAATCTTTTGTATTCTGCGGCAAATACTCCATGGCCATTTTATAAGCATTCGAAGACTGAGAATAATTTTTCAAAAGATAGTAAGCGTCACCAAGAATCTCGTAAGCCTGTCCTATGTATCCGGATGGTTCTGTGTACTCCGAAAGGAAAAGCTGCATCTGGGAAATGGCCTGATTCAGCCCTGATACATCACCATACTCTTTGTAAAGTTGAACCGCATTTTTGGCTCCAATTAGCATGTTAACTCCATTCTGATCAACCTGGGCCGCCAAAGCAGAAGATGAAAAGGCCACAGCTATTAAAAAGATGAAGATAATGAGAATATTTTTTTTCATGATACAACACTCCCTTCTCAAGACAATATATTTTCATCACATTTTGTTCATTATATAACTAAAAAGACACAATTTATATGATATCATTTATTTGACAGTGGATACCCCCCTATCCCCCCTCAACAGTTTTACGATGAGACCCATTTTGGGTCTCATTTCTTGTATTAACGTATTCAAGGAGCTTTTTCACTTCGCAGTTCTCAAGCTTTCTGAACTGACCGGATTGAAGATTCTTATCGAGTTGAATAGGTCCGAAGGAAATACGTCTCAATGAAATGACAGGGTGGCCTATGAAATTCAGTGCTCTTCTTATCTCTCTCTTTTTCCCCTCTTTTATCTCCACTTTTATCTTCATCATATCACCTATCTTTGAAATAACAGAAATTTGCATTTTTGCTTCGTACCCGTAAGACATCTTCAATCCCTTTTTGAGCCTGTCTATCTCATCCGTTCCAATTTGTCCTCTAACAACTGCTTCATAAATTCTAACACTTTCGTACCTTGGATGAAGTAATTTTTGGGCCATTTCACCATCATTTGTAAGAATAAGTAATCCTTCAGTGTCCTTATCAAGCCTTCCAACAGGAAATATTTCATCTTCGATCTTCAAAAGATCGAAGACGGTCGTTCTACCTTGCGGATCATATTTTGTGGTTATATATCCCGCAGGTTTGTTCAACATGTAATAGACATGAGTCTGAAGTTGAACTTCTTTACCGTCAACATAAACGAGATCTCCTACTTTTACATCCACATAATCTTTTACTATCAATCCATTCACACTAACATGTCCTTTTAACACGAGTTCTTCAGCTTTCCGTCTCGATGCTACCCCGCACATTCTCAGGTATTTCTGAATTCTCAAAAATATTTTCCTCCTTTAGAGAAGAGATATCTGAAATTCCGACAGCCTTTAAAAAATTTTCTGTCGTGACGTAAACGTAAGGATTTCCTTTTTTTGACTTATCCCTTCTTCTCCTGATTAGTCCCATTGATACAAGCTCTTTTGTCTGGTTTAAGGATGCACTTCCCCTGAATTTCTCAATTTCCTTCAATGTTATAGGTTGATTGAAAGCAATTATTGCCAAGATTTCCATTTGAGAAGAGGTTATCGCATTTATAGATCTTTTTTTTATCTTTGAAACTGAATCTATGTAAGATGCCTTAGTAAAGAATGAATATTTTTCAGCAACATTTTTCAATTCAATTCCATGAAATTCTTTATCGTACTCTTCTTCGAGATAATCAAGAATCTCCAAAACTTCACTTCTTTTTTGTTGTGTAATGTTGATCAGTTCGGAAAGAGCTAAACCGTGTGATGCCATCAATAACGCTTCAATTTCAGCTACTATCTCCATTTTCATTCAAAACAACTCCTTCCTTCGAATCGATTAGCAAAAATTTCAACCTTAAAAGTTCAAGTATTGTTACGAAGGATACGACGACTTCAAGTTTATCCTTTGACATCGAAAGTATTTCAGTTATACTCGATCTCTTTCTCTTTACCATGAAAGCTTTTATGATTTCCATCTTCTTTGAAAAAGAATAGACATCCTTTGAAATTCTGTAAATCCTCTTACGAAGCTCCATTTCTTTTTTCACGGATCTGACGATCTGACCAAAAGATTCTGGAATGCTACCGCTTTTATCGGGCACTTCCATGGGTAAAACTGTTATATCTATCTCTTTAGAATGCTCATCGTACAGATTTTCTATTTTTTTCGCAGAATCTTTAACGATAGAATATTCGTAAAGTTTTTTGGCTATTTCTTCCTGCTTTTCTATGACATCGGGTGAAGGATTTAAAAGCATTCTTGATTTTATTTCCATCAAAATCGAAGCCATCAGAATGAAATCTGATGCGACCTCTATGTCTATCTGCTCTATACCGTTAACGTATTCGATGAATTCATCAGTTATTTCTGATATTTTTAACTCTAAAGGATTCATTTTACGTTTTTTGACAAGAAAAAGTAAAAGATCAAGAGAACCTTCAAACTGCTCTGAATGAAGTTGGATTTCCATCTTTACCCTCAAAAGGAAAGATTCAGGGCGTGTCTCACTCTTTCGATAGTTTTTTCGGCTTCGACTGCGGCTTTTTTATTTCCCTCCGATATGATATCATCTATTTCTTGATCATGCGCTTTATAATACGAGATTTTTTCCCAGATGGGTGTCAGCTTCTTTTGCATGCTCTCGATCAAAAGCTTCTTACACTCTATGCATCCAATTGTCGCATGTGTACATCCGTAATGAACGTATTCAAGTTTTTCTTTCGGAGTTTCAAAAGCAAGATGATAATACCATACGTTGCATTTTTCGGGCGTTCCCGGATCATATTTGTGTATTCTTGCAGGATCTGTGGGCATTGGTAATATCTTCGCCTTCAATTCTTCTGGATTTGAATCAAGATTTATAACGTTACCATAACTTTTTGACATCTTTCTCCCATCAGTCCCAGAAAGTTTTGGAACAGCAGAAAATAAAGCTTTCGGAACTTTAAATGTGACTCCATAAAGTGAATTGAAGTGTTCGGCGATCTCGCGCGTGAATTCAAGATGATAAGTTTGATCCTCACCAACAGGGACACCATCTGCATCGTATATCAAAATATCGGAGGACATGAGAACAGGATATCCCAAAAATCCAAATGTTGTTATCTCTCTATCACTTAGCTCCCTAAGTTGCTCTTTATACGTAGGCACTCTTTCAAGTCTGCCAAGCGGTGTTATCATTGAAAGTAAAAGGAAAAGTTCCGCATGTGCTTTTATGGCTGATTGAACAAATATAACACTTTTCTCTGAATTTAATCCTGAAGACAGGTACTCTCTTACAAGGATTTTTGTCATTTGCGAAAGCTTTGAGATATTTTCGTATCCAGTTGTCAGCATGTGCCAATCCGCAATGAAGAAAAAACATTCGTTCCCTTCATTTTGAAGCTTTACCCAGTTATCCAAAGCACCTAAAAGATTTCCTATATGTAATTCTCCGGTTGGTCTCATACCACTAAGTATACGCATTTTTACACTCCTTTCGGTCTCCAAAATTATACCATGCAAAGGATAGTTTGTGATAACCTATTCATCTATACTTTTTAAAAGTTAAATTTGCAGGACAGCCAACTCTCATCGTGAAGATTCGGATACCTGCGAGGCAACATGGCAGACTCAAAACGCGATAATGAAAAATGGTATTGTTTTTTGGTATAATCGAAAAATGAGGAGGTTTTTACCATGAGAAAAATTGATTTTATGGATACAACACTCAGAGATGCCCACCAGTCTTTACTTGCAACAAGAATGAAAACTTCGGAAATGCTTCCCGTACTTGAAGAGATGGATGACATAGGATATATTGCGTTCGAAATGTGGGGTGGCGCAACATTCGATTCATGCTTGAGATACTTGAATGAAGATCCATGGGAGAGGCTTAAAAGTATAAGAAAATATGTTAAAAAGACGAAACTTCAAATGCTGTTGAGAGGACAAAATATCCTCGGTTATTCGAATTATCCAGATGATGTACTCGAACTTTTCATAAAAAAAATGATCGAGGACGGGATAGATATTGTAAGGGTTTTTGATGCACTCAACGATCCACGTAATCTTGAAAAATCTGTTGAAATAGCTAAAAAATATGGTGCACATGTTCAGGGAGCAATAAGCTATACCGTGAGTCCCGTTCACACGATAGAAAAATACATCGCTTTTGCAAAGCAAATTGTTGAAATGGGTATAGACTCTATATGTATAAAAGACATGGCAGGTCTTTTAACTGCTCCGATGGCATACAATCTTGTGAAAGAACTTAAAAAGAATTTTGTTCTTCCCATTGAAGTTCATTCTCATTTCACAAGCGGTCTTGCTGATGTTACTTACTGGGCTGTGATAGAAGCAGGTGCCAATGTTATAGATACTGCGACAAGTGCGCTCGCTTATGGAACAAGCCAGCCCGGAGTTGAGCCTTTTGTCATGGCCATGAAAGATAGTGACGAATACGAAATAAACCTCGATATTAAAAAGATAAACCATGTCAACGAACATTTCATTCGGGTCAGAGAAGCTCACAAAGATACAGATGTAAATATGACGACCATAGATTCGAGGATATTTTCGGCTCAGGTACCTGGAGGAATGCTTTCAAATCTTGTAAGTCAACTGAAATCTCAAAATGCTTTGGATAAATACGACGAGGTTATGAAAGAAATCCCAAGGGTAAGGGAAGATCTTGGTTTTCCACCACTTGTAACGCCAACGAGCCAAATAGTTGGTGTTCAGGCCGTGTTGAATGTTCTTAACGGAGAAAGATACAGAATGGTCACAAAAGAAACGAAGAGTTACGTAAAAGGTATGTATGGTAAATCTCCAGCTCCAATAAGTGAAGAAATAACTAAAAAAATTCTTGGAACAGAAAAACCAATAGACGTTAGACCGGCCAATTTACTTGAACCTCTTGTCGAAAAATCAAAAAAAGAAATAGGAGATCTTGCTCAAAGCGAAGAAGATCTTTTGAGTTACATACTTTTTCCACAAATAGCAAGAACATTTCTTGAGAAGAAATACGTATCAAAAATAAAAGTTGATTTTCAAATAGTCGACGCCAATTCATCCGAATTTCCAGAAGCATCTGTTTATCCCATTTAAAAATCAACGATAGAGTTTCTGATGTTCAATTTTTAAGCATAAAATAGAAAAGCGACTTTCTCACACCTTTAAAGTTGAAGGAGTGCATTTCATTTAGAAAAAATGATCCTATTTTTTCCGCTTTTCTTTGCCTCGTAAAGCGCCATATCGGCTCTTTCTATAACCTCTGTATAACTTCCAGCCATGCCTCTTGATGCTATACCTGCACTTATAGTTACATGAAAATCTTTCGATGAAAACTTCGTACTTTCTATTTGCTTCCTTAAAGATTCTATAACATCTGCGAAGTTATCATTTTTAGAAATTAGCGATATTTCCTCTCCTCCAAATCTTGCAGCAAAAAAAGAATGTTTGGAAGATAATTCTCTTATCATCTTTCCCATTCCAGAAAGTACCTCATTTCCTGTTTCATGACCATAGGTATCATTTATTTTTTTGAAATCGTCTATATCTATCATGCAAAAATGGAAATTCTCATTTTTCTTCCACAGTCCATCTATGTAATCGTTCAAAGCTCTAAGATTGTTAAGACCTGTCAATTTATCCATGAAAGAATAACGTCTGTAAAGATCAAAATTGATCCCGACATTTATAAGATTTTCAACTTCGATCATCACATTTGAAAATGTTTCTCTTTCGTGATTTGAAAATTCTTTATTTCTTGAAAGATAGATGGCACCATTTTCCTTTTTCCCCTGATGAAATATCCAAAAAAGCTCATATGGTTCCAAACTGTCTCTTCCTTCAAGATACTGGACACTTCTTGAGGTAGTCATAGGTGTCTTTAGATTCTCAAATATCTTCGATAACCTTTTTTCGAAGTCATGAAATGTTGTGTAAATTTTCATTGAGTCTATTTCAAATATTATTATCATGGCATCTTCTATTTCAAACATAGATTTGATCAGATCAAATAATCCACGTACAACGTAATTCATATCGTCTATATGGACGAAAAACTTCCTTATTTCATTTTCGATGGCAAAATTCATAAGCAGAGCGTTAAGGGCCCTTTCAAAAGAAGATTTAAAGTTCTTTGAAAGCTCCTTATGACATCGATGTACGCTTCCAGAAAGCGTATCAACGTAATGTTTTAACTTTTCTATTCCATCAACTGAATCTTTTTGAATGTAATCAAGAGCACCAGAGTACTTTCCCCAAAATTTATCTAAAGAATCAGAGGAGCCTGTCATAAGAATGAAAGGTATATCTTTAAGATCTGGATCATTCTTGACTATTCTACAAAGGAGGTATCCGTTAAGCCCAGGCATAACGACATCTGAAATAACCAAATCTGGATATGTCTCCTGAATTTTGAAGTAACCGTCCAATCCATCTGTGGCAGTTTCAACACTGTGCTCATTCAAAAGATCCTGCAAAACTTTTCTCCAAAATTCGCTGTCATCGATTACGACTATCTTCATCTTTTCCCCATTATTGTTGACTATTTTTATGTATCATATTCCTATTTTACACCATACTAAACCTCTTTAAAAGTAAAATGCGAATTTGTGTATTTGGTAAGGGACATGATGTTGAGAGATCATCGTCTGAGTTGTAAGATAGCAAAAAGGCCCATTAAATGGGCCTTTTTCCACTTTCATCTATGTCAAATGATCGTCTGGTAAGGAGGTAATTACAATGATTAGACTGAATTAGTTTAGTATTGTTCAAAATGTCCAGAATGTTGGTTAAACAAACACATTGATTAACAGAGGCAGACACATCAAAAAAAATTCCCAGCACACCGCTTCCGTCAAGCTGCATGCTGGTCTGACTTTTGATCCGAAAAGTGCAAATTTAGAATTGAAAAATATGAGTTGATTATTTTTTTGAAAGTATGTAATCCACTACACTTTTAACGTCTGTAAGTTTTGATATATCTTCGTCCGGAATTTTAATTCCGAATTTTTCTTCAAGATCCATCGTTAATTCCACAAGATCAAGTGAATCGGCGCCAAGATCATCAACAAGTTTCGAACTCTCTTTTATCGAATCTATGTTAGCACCGAGATGATTTGCTATCGCTTTTTTCACCTCATCAAAAACTTCAGAACTCTGCAATTTTTGCATTTTTCAACACTCCTTCCAATTTTTCAATTTCATCCGTTGTATCAGTTGAATAAACTTCTTTGTTAACTATTTTTTTAACCAATCCACCAAGTACGTTACCAGAACCGACCTCTATGTATCTACTTATACACATTTCATCCATCGTGTTAACTGTGTCAATCCATCTTACAGGAGACGTTAGCTGTTCGATCAATTTTGATCTTATCTCTTCGATCGATCCGGCAACTTTGCCTGTGACATTCAAGATCACGGGAACCTGTGGCCTTGAAAAATTTATTGAATTCAAGAAATCGGAGAGTTTTTCTTTCGCGGGCGCCATTAGCGGAGAATGAAAAGGACCAGATACATTCAATTGAACTGCACGTTTTGCGCCCGCACTTTTAAATATATCAATCGATCTCAAAAGAGATGTTATTTCTCCACTTATCACGATTTGCAAAGGTGAATTGTAATTAGCTATATAAACTCCTTCAATTTCATTGACAACCGATTCAACTTTTTCCGGAGATAATCCAAGAACTGCTAACATAGATCCAGCTCCACTTGGGATAGCATTTTCCATCAATTCACCGCGAAGTCTAACAGCTCTAAGAGCATCATCAAAGGATAAAACTCCAGATGCAACAAGCGCAGAATATTCTCCAAGACTGTGTCCCGCCACAACGTCAAAATCCATTCCCTTAGACTTTATAGCTTCAAGAGCCATGATCGAAGTCGTTAGAAGTGCCGGTTGCGCATTGTATGTTTTTGTTAATTCATGTTCATCTTCTCCAAAAATTATAGATTTAAGATCGATCTTCAAAACATCACACGCTTCATCCATTACCCTTCGAGATTCAGGATACTCATCGTAAAAATCTCTCATCATATTCAATTTTTGTGATCCCTGCCCTGGGAAAATCAATCCATTCATTCTTTCGCCTCCACATCAATTGTTTTAAATGATTCTATAGTTTCGAGTGCTTCTTTCCAGAGTCTACATACAAGCTCTTTAACTTCGGGAATGTCATCTATAAGGCCGGCAGATTGTCCTGACATAAAAGAACCATGATCCCAATCACCATTAACAGCCGCTTTCAAAGCTCCTCTTCCAAGTTGCTCAACTTCTTCTACGGTCCCACCTTTTTCATCTATCTTTAGAAGCTCATTCGTCAAAGGATTCCTTAACGCTCTAACGGGATGCCCTGTTACTCTACCCGTTACAAGCGTATCTCTTGTGGAAGCCTTTAAAATCTTTTCTTTATAATTCAAATTGACTTCACATTCCTGTGTTGCCACAAACCTCGTGCCTATCTGTACGCCTTCGGCTCCAAGTGCAAATGATGCAGCGATCTGCCTCCCTGTTGCTATTCCACCGGCTGCTATTACAGGAATTTCAACGGCATCGACAACCGCTGGGACCAAAACCATAGTTGTTACTTCTCCTATATGTCCACCAGACTCCATTCCTTCAGCTATAACTGCATCCACACCGTAAGATTCAAGACGTTTTGCAAAGGCTTCTGATGCAACAACAGGTATAATCTTTATACCCTTTTCTTTAAGACTTTCTATGTACTTTGATGGATTACCGGCACCAAAGGTCACTGCTGTTACTTTTTCTTCAAGTATAATTTTAACTATTTCATCTGCCATTTTTTCGTAAACTATAACATTGACTCCAAAAGGTTTCTCAGTCATATTTTTGGCTTTCCGTATCTCTGCCCTTACCCATTCAGGATCCCTCCCGCCAGCCGCAATTATTCCAAACCCTCCCGCATTTGAAACGGCGACAGCAAGTTTGGCCGTTGAAACTTGAGCCATTCCACCCTGAATTATTGGATATTCTATTCCTAAAATGTCACAAACTCTTGAAAACAAATCGATTCCCTCCTTACAATTTGAAAATATTAGCCGCTATTCCAAGCCCGGCTCCATAGCCTACGGTTAAAACAACATTTGAATCTTTAACCCTTTTTGAATCAATGGCATCCTTCAACGCAAGTGCGATCGAAGCTGCCGCAGTATTTGCATGATCTTCAATAGAAATTTGAAACTTGTTAACAGGGACATTCAACCGTTCAGCCACTTTGTATATGATTCTCACATTCGATTGGTGTGGTACGATAAGGTCTATATCCTCGATCTTCATCTTTGCACGATTTAAAACTTCTTTTATACCCTCAATCATCGCTTCAACCGCAAATCTGAAAACTGCTTTCCCGTCCATTTCAAGTTTCTTTCCCCTCTTCTGAACAAGAGATTCATATCCTTCACCTTGAATTCTCGAATAAGACGCTATCAGCCCAGCTTCATCGGTTCTTCCCATCACAATTGCACCTGCTCCATCTCCGAAGAGTGGCCCGACGACAGGATCCTTAAAATCAACGATCTGGGATAAACGTTCCGTACCAATTATAGCGATATTTGAAAAGCTTTCGGATCTTATCATCGAATCAGCTATTTCCATAGCCTGAATGAACCCAGAGCAACCTGCCTGCATATCTATGCCGCCCATTTTGCCACCAAAAGCTTTCTGAATTTGACCGGCCATCCCCGGAATGAGCAAATCGTTAGAATTCGAAGCTACTATGAGATAATCTATATCTTTATTTGGTAATTTCGAACTCTTCAAAGCGTCTTCTAAAGCTTTTATCCCCATCTCAACGGCACTCTCATCCGCTATATGTCGCTTTTTTATTCCCGTTCTTTCAAAGATCCAATCTTTTAAACCAAAATTTTCCTCTATTTCTGAATTATCAACGGTATGAGGTGGGAGATACCCACCAACACATAATATTTTGGAAAAAATCACCTTTCCATCCCCAACAAAAGTGTCGCTTTTGCGCAAAGCTCATCGTTAACGGTTGCGGTGGCTTCAACGCTTATCATTCCAAGATGTTTGCCCACGATCTTAACATCGTAGATTATCTTGTCTCCCGGTTTTATGGAACGCCTGAATCTTACTTTATCTGCACCGATAAAAAGTGGTGTTTTCCCCGGGACTAACGTTATAAGACCGGCACTTTGAGCCATTCCCTCAAGTATAAGAACTCCTGGCATTATAGGGTTATTTGGAAAATGACCTTGAAATTGTGGTTCATTATAACTTACATTTTTGAACGTTATTACCTCATCTTCACCTCTTGAAATTATTCCGTCGATCATCAAAAAGGGGTATCTATGCGGTAATATATCGGTTATTTTATCCATTTTTATCCTCCTCCGAAATGATCGTGATAGTTATCGTTTCATGTCCATACAAAGCTGCAGATACAGGATTCATCCATCCAACAGAAAATTTTGATTTGAACTTCGAAGAAAATTCTTTGATTATTGAATCCATAGTTTTTGTTCTTCCACTGTACCTGAAAGCTATCATAGACGGACTGGTCGATCCTATATCTTCAAAAATCAAAGATAGTGCGCTTTTAAGACTCCATGAGCTTTTTACAGAGGTTCTTCCAAAACCAACTTTTACTACATTTATCATCTTAGTTAAAATCATAGATTCCTTTTTTTCTGATATAACATCATTTTTTCTCAAAAAAGATAAATCCGAAAAGAGCAAATAAGTACTTGATCTTTTAGCAAAAGCGTCGGCTTCCTCCAAAGGCCTTTTACCATCTAAAAACAAAGACAGTGCAACTGAATCCATCTTTTCCTCGATTAAATCTATTCCATCAACGATCGTTGATATAAATGAAATAGTTTCTTTTAGGAAATTCAAGGGTTTGGATGGAAGTAAAATTTTCACAGAATCATATTTTGAAATCATTTCATTAACTTCTTCATAAGACGGAAGTGCAATAGAACTTTTTTTGTTCAAAGAAAAATAGGATCTTCTTTCTATCGAAGAGGCTCTTAAGTTTCCACCTTTCCATTCTATGTACAGCGGTATCTTTTCGAAATCGCTGTTATCAACTGAATCATCGACAAAAATTTTCATTCAACCTCTCCGGCTATCACAGAGACATTGTGCCCACCAAATCCAAAAGAATCAGATATAAAATTTCTTATCTTCATTGTCTGCGGCTTTTGTGGAACAAAATTAAGATTTTCTATTTGTGGATCCAGATTTTCAAGATTGACCGTTGGGAAAACGATCGACTTGTTCATACCGAGGATAGATGCTATCAATTCTATCGCTCCAGCAGCTCCAAGGGTATGCCCTATCGCTGATTTGTTAGAACTTATGGCTATCTCGTGTGCTCTTTTGCCAAATACACGCTTTATTGCCATCGATTCAGCCAAATCACCGACAGGAGTGGATGTAGCGTGTGCATTAACGTAATCTATGTCATCTATTGAAAGACCGGAATTCTTTATCGCTATTTCCATAGCTGCACTTGCACCGCTGCCATTTGGCTCAGGTTGAACCATGTGGTAAGCATCATCACTCATACCGTATCCCTTTATTTCCCCGTAAATTTTAGCACCGCGTTTTATCGCAGATTCGATGGACTCTAAGACAAGAATTCCGGCACCTTCTCCCATGACAAATCCGTCTCTATCTACGTCAAAGGGTCTTGAAGCCTTTTTTGGATCATCGTTTCTCGTCGATAAAGCCTTCATGTTTCCAAATCCAGCTATCGATATTTTACATATTGCTGCTTCGGCTCCTCCTGTTATGATGATATCGGTCATATCATGTTTTATCATGTCATAAGCTATCGCGATGGCATGAGCACTTGAAGCGCACGCACTAACGGTACCGAAATTTGGCCCTTTAGAACCGTACTCCGTCGCTATTGTGCCAGCAAGCGTGTCAGAGATCATCATTGGAACGAGAAAGGGGCTCACCCTCGAAGGCCCTTTTGAAAGCATCGTCTCTATTTCGGTTTCCAAGGACTTTATGCCACCTATGCCGGACGAAACTATAACACCCGCTTTCTCGAGGAGTTCTTTTGAAAGTTTGGAATCCTCGATGGCCTCTTTTGCCGCTGCAAGGCCAAGATGTGTGTATCTATCAAGATGTCTTACATTTTTAGGATCCATGTACATTGCCGGATCAAAATCTTTTATCTCGGCCGCTATTTGAGATTTATATTCAGACGGATCAAAACTTGTTATCCTATCGATAAAGCTTTCTCCGGATAACATGCCATCGAAAAACTTTTCTTTTCCAATGCCGGAGGCAGCTAAAATTCCGATTCCTGTTATGACAACTCTTCTTTTCATGAACAAAAACTCTCCTTTCATTCCCTAAAAATTGTTAGCACAATTCGTGCCAAAACAATTTAGCCTTTGAAATCAGCAATTGTAGAACTTATCAGATCACTTAAACGTCCAATTTTTGGATGGTTTATAATGTTGAGATGTCCAATTTTTGGAGGTGAACTTTTGAAATTATTGATAACAGGCAAGATCAAAAGCGGAAAATCCACACTTGTTGGTGGAATATCAGAAATTATCCAGATACAAAAAGTGGGATTTAAAACCTACTTTGACAACCAAAGGCAAATGCTTTTCCTTGAGATATTGAATGGAGAAAAGTTTTTAATAGCTAAAAGAGAGGAAAAGATGGTTGGTATTAAGGAGGAACTTGATAGAATTTCTAAAAAGTTAGATGAAATACCTGTTGATAACAAGATCCTATTCATAGATGAAATAGGATATGTTGAAAGTGTCTCAGACAAATTCATCAATTCTCTTGTAGACCTCATCGAAAGGTCCGAAGAGATGATCGCTGTTATAAGGATCGATTCTCCTTTAAGATCAAGAGTATCTTCAATAAAAGGAATCAAAGTTTTTGAAATTTGTAAAGTTGAATAATAGCAAAAAATCAAAAAGTCTCCTGCATTTTTACAGAAGACTTCTCATGATACTGGTGGAGGCGATGGGAATCGAACCCACGTCCGAAACACATGCCCTGTGAGCTTCTCCGAGCGCAGCCTGTGATTGCAGTCGTCGAACGCCCCGCACAGGCACGTTTCGTTCGATCGAGAACCCTTAAATTCCCTGGAATGGCCGGGTACAATTCCATTTCAGGTAGTCCGGATTTCTGACGTTCTTTATGTCCTCCCGGGCAAAAGACACAAGAACGGCTACTTATCTAGTTAAGCAGCAAGTGCGTATTCAGGATTGACGTTTATTATTTGTCCAACCTTTTTCACAGGGAGGCAGGCACCCCTGACTCGCTTCTCACAAAACAAATATCCCGTCGAAACCATTTCGCCCCCATGCATATTCTATCATTTTTGATAAAAAAAACGTAAGGGCAAAGTTCGCCCTTAGCACATGGAGCAGGTGATGGGACTTGAACCCATGACCTCCGCCTTACCAAGGCGGCGCTCTACCGATTGAAGCTACACCTGCCACTCTTCTTTTGGAGCGGGAAACGGGGATTGAACCCGCGACCTTCTGCTTGGCAAGCAGGCGCTCTACCACTGAGCTATTCCCGCATATACATAAAAACATTTGGTGCGAGAGATGGGACTTGAACCCACACGGTTTTACCCACTGGATCCTAAGTCCAGCGCGTCTGCCAGTTCCGCCACCCTCGCTTACCTCTGGTGACCCGTGCGGGATTCGGACCCGCGGCCCCTTGATTAAAAGTCAAGTGCTCTACCGGCTGAGCTAACAGGTCTCCTTTCAAAGACAGGAAAATTTTACCACACCAACGATTTAAAGTCAATAAGGAAAATTAAATAATCGATATTACCTTAGAATTCATCTCAATGAGAGTACAAAATCTTTGAATGCCACTCCCAATTTTTTTGAAACATCGCCGATTTTGAATTCAACATCATCGACCTTCACTATGGGGAGCACTTTTGAAAGTGTACTTAGAAGTATAACCTCCTTCATTTCAAACACCTCATCAAGCCACACACGTCTTTCGATCACATTCAATCCTATTTCTTTTGCAACGGATAGCACTTTTGCCCTCGTTATTCCGGGAAGAATATTTTCGATTTTAGACGCTATTACATTTTTACCATCGAAGAATATGTAGGATGAGCTTGCCCCTTCGGTAACGTATTTTCTTCCGTTTTCTTCTCTGAACATCATGACTTCATATGCTCCTCTTGTTCTTGCATATTTCTTTGCAAGTACATTTGGAAGAAGATCTACAGTTTTATGTTCGCAAAATCCATGGCGCATGTCTTTAAAAGTTAAAACTCTCACTCCTGTTTGCCATATCGTAGGATCCATCTTTCTGACAGGTTGAACCACTTCTATGAAGGTTGGAATGTACTCATCCTCAAAGATGTGATCCCTTATTCTATCAACACCTCGTGTAAGTTGTAAATAAAGTTCTCCCTCTTTCAAATCATTCATCTTAGAAAGCTTTTGTCCAATTTGCGATATTTTGTTCACATCGTAAGGAAAATTCATACCAAAAAAATCAGCACTTTTTTTCATCCTCTTGACATGATCTTCTAAGAAAAGAAAATTGTCATCCTGAATTTTTATAACGTCGTATATTCCGTCACCAAAGACCATTCCTCTATCTAACGCCTTTACAGCAGGCAATTCCGAATCGACGATCTCTCCATCATGAAAAATATACAAATCAAACCATCCCCTTTTTATCGAATAACTTTTTGAGATCGAATTATTTTACCAGATTTTATAATTTTATGATATATACTTGATCAACTTTAAATATGAAATATCGTTGGCTCCGGCATTCGCCTTTCGTGACAGCAAATAAGTATTTGCCATTTATCGCTTACTTCTCACTATTCACTGTTTGTTCTACGCCTCACCTGCCATGAGCCACGTGCTACCTGCTGTTCATTCAGTTCCTTCATCCTTAAGCCTTCTGTCATTCCGATCGAAGAACCGGAATCGCCTTAGAACTTATCCGTAAATATTTCATGAATGCACATATTCTAATTCCAATATGGTCTGTAAAAAGTCAAGCAAAAATTGATCCTTTATTGGGTTTGTCATTCAATTTTGACTTTTCTTTGTTTAACGGGCACATCGCTGAAAAAGGCGATGATTGCGCCTATGATCATCAAAATTCCTAAAAAATCAAAGGTGGCACCGAAGGCTTTTATCGCATGATTTTTGAAGATATCAGATGCTACTGGCCATATTTTTCTTATTTCACCTTCCTGCTTTTCGAAAGATGCTTTTGTCACAAACTGGGAAAGAGGTGATTCATTTTTTAACATCTTGGTTTCTGCATCTTTCATTTCCGAAATAACAGACGAAAGCGTTGGCACATTTTCAATTGAGAAATTTGAATTGTTTAACTTTTCTATCATTTCACTTTTTACCTGTCCGGAAAACACTTCATCTTTTTCTATCATGTTTATAACTTGATTTTTTGCGATTGAGGTCTGAGGTGTGATGTAAAATGTAAGAAATGTAGCAAGCAATGCGATGCCAAAGACCGTACCCAAAGTTCTTGCCATATTGGTTATTCCAGAAGACATGCCAACTTTATCAGGAGGAACATTCCTGATCGTCGAACTTATGACGGGAGACATCGTTATGCCGAAGCCAGCACCGACTACAACAAGCCTCCAAAACAAATCCCATCCGGTGGTAGTCGCAGTCAGACTGCTGAATAAAAACATCGAAATCGCAACAATGATCATACCGATGACGCCAAACCATCTGCTTCCTATTTTGTCGGATAAAGATCCGCAAAAAGGGGCGAAAAGCATGGCAGCCAAGGCTATGACTGAGATAATCAATCCGCCACTCAGCTCACTCATACCCATTATGTCTATAAGGAAAAGGGAAAGCAGAAAAAGTCCTCCCATGATACCTATTCCAAGGACAAAAAGTGTCGCTGTGCCGGCCATAAAAGGCTTTATTCTCATCATCTGCATGGGAATCATGGGATTTTTTGATTTTCTCTCGATAACAACAAAGACAATCAAACTAACCATTGCAACTAAAAGCATAGAAAGTATGTAAACCGAAAGCCATCCTTTTTCGTTTGACTGAATCAGCGCAAGGGTAAGTGTGAACATGCTGATTGAAAGTGTTATCATTCCGGCCCAGTCTATTTTTTTAGTTGCCGAAGGATCAAAGGACTCTCTAAGCAGTAGATTTCCAAGGATGAAAACGATTATTCCTATGGGAATGTTTACGTAAAAAATGGATTGCCATTCGAAACGTTCCGTAAGAATTCCTCCAAGAGCCGGTCCGCCTGCAAAGGCAAGAGAACCAAAAGCACCCCATAGTCCCATTGCAGTACCTTTCTTAGATGGCGGAAAAAGTTCAACTGCCAATGGTATCGAAACAGGTACCACAAGAGCCGCAGCAAGACCTTGAACTACGCGAAAGAAGATCAACATACCCAAAGTCGTTGAAAGACCTGAAAAGAGTGAGCCGATTGTAAAAATTAAGACTCCGATCGTGAAGATCCTTTTTCTGCCGAATTGATCTGCTAATCTTGAGGCTGTTATCAAAAGCACGGCGAAAGCAAGGTTGTACCCGTTTAAAACCCACGTTATCTCTTGAGTGTCTGCAGAAAAGTATTCCATCATCTTCGGAATGGTTATGTTCACTATTGTCGTGTCTAAAAGCGGCATGAAAAAACCCATTACAACGATCACAAAAAGCAAGATTCTATTCCTTGAAAAGTTTGATTTTTGATTCACGACTATCTTCTCCTCTATTTAAGTACTATACTGTTTATGTACTAAACAATAAGACAAAAAAATAAATTTTTTAATCTTGATTTTTTCCTTTATCTTTCATTGAATCTTTATTTATTTTGACTATTTCGTTGAAAAACCCTTCCAAGCTGGAACTTATATTCATAAAGTCATTTACCGCTTCTTCAGGTATTCCAGACAAAATTTCCGCAACTTTTTGGTTCAAAAATTCATTATATCGTTTTTGCTCTTCAAAAACCTCTTTTCCTCTTTTCGTTAGCTGGATCATAACCTCATTGTCTGTTTGAGAAGAAATATTTTTGATGACCAATCCTTTTTTAACAAGTTTATTTATCATTTGTGAAATGGCACCCTTCGTGATACCACGAAATTTCGCGAGATTTGTAACGTTTATATTCTCATTCTTGCCTATTGCTAATATCGTTTGAATTTCAGCCATATGAAGAAAAATGTCCGCTTTGTCGAAATAGCGCGGAAATTCATCTATCATTCTGTATTGATTGACAATCTTGATAAAAATATCAACTATTTCATCTGAATTCAGTGAGTATTTCAAAGTATCACCTCTGTATATTAACTAAACCAAAGTTTAGCACCTTTGAATCTTCTTGTCAAGCTGACGAATTAACTCAAAATAAATGTACACGAAGTAGATATGGATGAATCAAAATAAAAAAATCAAGCAAAAATCCGACATTTATATACTAAATCTCTTTTAAAAGTGAAATGAATGAACAGCACGTAGCACGTGGCTCATGGCAGGTGGGGCGTAGAACAAACAGTGAATAGTGAGAAGTAAGCGGTAAACGGCAAATACTTATTTGTTGTCACGAAAGGCGAATGCCGAAGCCAACGATATTTCATATTTAAAGTTGATCAAGTATAGTATTCAGATGGGCTCACTATGCAAAGCGAATGTGCTTTTTTTTTGCAAATAATCGAATAGATGTTAGAATATTTATGCTGACTGAATTTCTTAGTATGCTCTACATTAGAACTTTTCTAATTCTAAAGTTATCTGTTTTCGGTATAGATAGTTCTGTAAAGAGTGCTAATATCTTCATATTTGTATACATTTGGTTACGTAAAAAGCGGCATTGATATTTTAGAGGTGGAATGTTGGAATTAGAAACTATTAAGGGCAAGATAGAAAGTGTTATTTATTTTAATCAAAGCAATTCATACAGTATTTTGATTGTGAACTATGAAAACAAGAAAATAATTGCTAAAGGGATCTTTCCTCAATCTGATGTACTACCTGCTAAAGGAGAAAAATCTGAAATAGACTGTACCTTTAAAGGGCAATGGATCAATGATGTAAAATATAACATTGAATTCGAATTTCAATCCTCAGAGATAGAGAGTAGTGGCATGCTCTTTTTTCTTAAAAATATGGCTAAGGTCAGTCCTGAAATGGCAGAAAAGATTTTCAAGAAATTTGGAAACAAAAATCTCGGATCCATTATTATAAAAGAACCAGAAAGATTGCTTGAGATAAAAGGTATGAGAAAAAAGACATTAAAAAGGATAAAAGAAACATGGAATAAATACAGTTATCTCAAGCAAATGATTGATTTTTTTGCTAAGCAAAATATTTTTGTAAACAATAGTGTAATTTTAAAAATATACGATTATTTTTTTACCGATGAAAATGGAAAAACTATAATAGATCCAGATAAAGTACTCTTTGATATAAAGCAAAATCCATATATACTAACAAAAATCGAGGGAATAGGTTTTAAAACTGCAGATAAGCTGGCATCACAACTTGGAATAGATGAGTTATCTGATGTTAGGCTTGATGCTTTGATAAGCTACGTACTTTTTTCTGTTGCGGATGATCAGGGTCATACCTATTTACTCTTTCCTCAGCTTATAGAATATGTAAAAGAAACTATTCAGCAAGATACTGATATCGATAAATTATCCGAGAAAATAAAACAAAAAATCTCATCTGAAGGCAAATTTTATTATGATAAGGAAAGAGGTATTGTGGCTCTGAAAGGTTACAAGAATAAAGAAGAATTCATTTTTAACGATTTACTTGATAGGCTTTCAAAAAAAACAAATTTTTATTTGAATACAGATGAAGCGGTGAAGTTTATAGAAAAAGAAGAAGAGCATCTTAAGTTGAAACTTTCTAAGGGACAATATGATGCTATCTTAAGTGTTGTAACCAACCAATATAGGGTTTTCTTACTCTGTGGGTATGCCGGAACAGGAAAGTCTACAATAAGCAAATCAATACTCGATTTTTATTCAAGCTTTGTAGATTATTCAAATATAACTTGCTGCGCGTTCACCGGAATGGCAAGCAAAAGAGTAAAAGATACAACAGGATACAATTCAACAACGATTCATTCTCTTCTTGGATGGGATGGAAACACTTTTTTTCACGATGAAAATAATCCTATCGAATACGATGTTATACTCATAGATGAAGCGAGCATGATAAATCTTGATTTGTTTTATGCGTTGATAAGAGCCATAAAAAAAGAAAGCGTCATCATCATGGTAGGAGACGATGCTCAATTACCTCCAATAGGAGCTGGAAATGTATTTTCAGATCTAATGAATCTTGAAATTCCCAGAGCAAAACTTACACAGATATTTAGGCAATCACCACAGAGTGTCCTAACTTATTTTGCGAGTTTTATAAGAGAAGGGGAAATGCCTCCACTTAATTTAACTGATAACGATTATAAAGACTTTAAATTTATTCTCAAAGATATACCGAATTATTTTGAAGTAAAAAAAAGCGTTTCAGAAGAAGAATTCAATATCTTAAACAATAAAACAAAAGATGAAATCCTTGATACAACTATTGATCAGGTTAAGCTTCTGTCTGAAATGATAGAAAGTTATGAGCAGAGAATATGGAATATACAAGTAATAACGCCAATGAAAAATACCGTTATTGGAACGATAAGAATGAATGAAGTTTTACAGAACATTCTTAACCCCAATTCACCCAGTGCAGTTGAAATAAAACATTCACAGCTCAAAATATACGACAAGGTTATACATCTAAAAAATAAAAGCATGAAAGTGATGAAAGCAAAAGATTTTCTAAAGCATTCCTCATTGAAAATACTTAGTGATATGATGGATGATGAAGAGTTAGTCAATTCGGAAAGGATATACAACGGTAGCATAGGTCTTGTGTTAGCAATAGATAGTTCAGATGAAATATTTGCAGTTCAATATCCTGACATAGGAAAGATTGTATTTTACGATTTCAGCGACTATAAAGACATCGTTGATCTTGGATATGCTCTGACAATTCATAAAGTACAAGGAAATCAATTTGAATACGTTGTTATGCCAATCGCAAATAGCTTTTATAAAATGCTCAATAACAAATTGACATATACTGCTTTAACGAGAGCAAGAAAAAAGGTAATAATTATAGGACAACAATATGCTTTTAAAAGAGGGTGTACAAATAAAGGAGAAATGAATAGACAAACATTTCTTGCACTGAAAAAAGTGATAATTTAAACTGAAATAAACTCCGAAGTTCACGACTATAGAAACAGCTCTCTTATGAAAAAGTATAGTATGTATATCGATGAAATAATCATGAATGAGAGAAAAATGGATGTGATGCAGGATTAAAAGGATATCCTTTATTTTTGTACTTTTACTTTTATTTTCCGTGATCTTTGCCTTCTCACAAAATCTTGACCTTACGATACTTAAAAATGTCAATGGAACTGATGAGCCATGGTTTGATGTGATGGAACCCTTGATTTCAAAAGACTATTTTGCCATCATCATAGGTATTTCACCGGTCTTCATTGAACCAGTACAAACTTTATATGCGGCAGGGTTGACCGGAGCAGAAGTTGAACTCTTCAAAGAGATTTTCAAAAGACCAAGGCCGTATGAAAGCTATCCCTGGGTTATAAAACGTGCAACTGCTTCTGGATATTCTATGCCTTCAGGTCATGCTGCGATGTCATTCGAAGCAGCTTACATCTGGAGTGAAAGATTTCCATCATTATGGCCAATTTTTTATTCGATCGCAGCATACATATCGCTGTCTCGCATTTATTATGGAGTTCATTACCCATCTGATGTTCTTATCGGAGCACTGATAGGATATCTAAACGCATCGATCATTTCGAAATCTGTGAAATCCGATCCGATCACTTTTAACTTGTCCTACAACTTTTGAAAGCAAAAAAATGCACAGTGCAAATATTTGCATATATAAATTTTAACGCAAATGCTTATTTCATAGGCTTTTATTACATATAATATTATTGGCACGAATATTGCTATATAAGTTGAGAGGAGGAACATTCATGATTGAAGAAAGCGCATTTTCTTTGATGTCGAAACGTATGAAATCTTCTGTAATAAGAGAATTGCTTCGAGATACCGGAGTTGAAACATTGATATCTTTTGGCGGTGGAGCTCCTGATCCTGAAACTTTTGATAGGGAAGCTATGGCAGAGATAGCAAAAGAAGTGATATTGAATGAATACAAATTTGCACTTCAATATGGACCAACCGAAGGAGATAACATTTTAAAGAATGAATATTTAAAACTTTTAAAAGAGAGAAACGACATAAGTGGATTGACAAATGATAATCTGCTTGTGACAACGGGTTCACAGCAGGCACTCGATCTTATAGGTCGTGTTTTTCTGGACAATGATTCTTACGTCATAGTTGGACATCCTGTTTACCTCGGGGCAGCTGGTGCGTTTAGAGCTTATGGACCAAAATTTATAACTGTCGATATCGAAGACGATGGTCTTAACCTTGATCAACTCGAAAAAGAGTTAAAAAAGTTAGATCAGAAAAAAGCACTTTCAAAGGTTAAATTCATCTATAGTGTTCCTAATTTTGATAATCCTTCAGGAGTAACGTTGAGTTTGGAAAAGCGAAAGAGACTCGTAGATCTTTCCCAGAAATATAATATTCTTATAATTGAAGATGATCCTTACGGAGAACTCAGATATGAAGGAGAGCCTCTCCCAGATCTTTACAAAATAGCCGAAGGTCATAACGTTATATTATTGAATACGTTGAGTAAAGTAATGAGCCCTGGACTCAGAATTGGTTTGATCGTTGGAAATGAATCGTTAATAGCGAAAACTGCACTTGCAAAACAGAGTGTCGATCTTTGTACTCCTGGATTAACTCAAAGAATAGCAGCGAGATACATACAGAAGGGAACTGTTTTCGACAGGATAAAGAACTCTATAAAGATATACAGAAGTAAAAAGAATAAAATGCTTGCTGCGCTCGAAAAATACGTAACAATTGATGGTGTTAAGTGGACAAAACCAGAAGGTGGTCTTTTTATATGGCTTCACCTTCCTGATAAATTCGATACTATGGAGCTTTTCGAAATGGCAAAAGGAGTTGGTGTTGCCTATATTCCTGGTGCGGCTTTTTATGTAGATGATAGAAAAAGTTCGGAAATGAGGTTGTCTTTCTGCTTACCTTCGGAGGAAGAAATAGAAGAAGGAATAAAAAGGATCGGTAAACTCGTAAAATCTTACAGGTGAGATGAATGCATAGAATTTTAGTCATAAATTGCGGTTCAACCTCTACAAAAATAGCCATTTTTGAAAACGAAAAGATCATTGTGAACGAAAGTATAGATCATGATCCAAAGGATCTTTCGAATTTCAAAAAAGTGGCAGATCAATTTGAATACAGGAAAGCAAAAATTCTTGATTTCTTGGAGAAGAGTGGTTATTCTGTTGAACAAATTGATGCAATATCGTGCAGGGGAGGCCTTATAGGACCTGTTGAGAGCGGAACGTACATCATCGATTTGCAAATGGTAGAAGCTCTGAGAACTTCAAAGGTTGATCATGCATCAAACCTCTCAGGGCTTATAGGGTATTCTTTAGCGGTTGAAAATGGTATCGATGCTTATATCACCGATCCTGTTTCTGTGGATGAAATGGATGATGTTGCAAGAATTTCAGGAATTCCGGATCTGGAAAGAAAAAGTTATTCTCATGCACTCAACATGAAGATCGTTGGTAGAAAAGCAGCTCTTGAACTCGGTAAAACTTATGAAAATTCTAACCTTGTAATAGCACATCTTGGTGGTGGAATATCCATAGCAGCTCACAGACACGGAAAAATGATAGATGTCAATAATGCTAACGATGAAGGACCTTTTAGTCCAGAAAGAACAGGTGAACTTCCAGTTGGAGACATCGTTAATGTCTCATATTCCGGAAAATACACGAAAGACGAGATCAAAAAAAGATATGTTGGTCGCGGCGGCCTCATGGCTTACCTTTCAACCAACGATTTAAGAACGGCCCTTGAGATGGCTGAAAAAGATGAAAAAGCTAATATAATCGTTAAGGCTATGGCTTACCAGATAGCTAAGGGTATAGGTGAGATGTGCACGGTTCTCGATGGAAAAGTAGATGCCATTGTTTTAACCGGAGGTATGGCTCACAGCAACAAATTTGTAGATATGATAAGATCTTACATATCAAAAATTTCTCTTGTTTTGGTTATAGCAGGAGGATATGAGATGGAAGCACTCGCGATGGGGACTCTCAGAATTTTAGAAGGAAGAGAGAAAGTCAAATTTTACGATCAAAGGGGCGTGAAAAAACATGAAAAAGCTCTCTGAACTCGTTACAAAAGCACAAAGTTTGGAGAAAAAAATGAGAATCTCTGTTGCCGTTGCACAGGATGAGGTCGTACTTGAAGCTGTGGACAGTGCAAAAAAAGCCGGCATAATAGAGGCAACACTTGTTGGTGATCAACAGGAAATAGAAAAGATAGCAAAAAAACTTGGTATTGATCTTTCCAAGTACGAAATCATTGATGAAAAATCTGAGATCGATGCAACAAGAAAAGCTGTTGAAATTGTGAACTCCTTTCATTGCGATCTTCTCATGAAAGGGAAAGTTCATACGTCAGATCTTCTCCATGCCGTTTTGGATAAGAATTTCAATCTTAGAACGGGTAAAACTATGAATCATGTAGGCATCTTTGAAGTTTCATCTTACGATAGACTTCTCATAATAACCGATGCAGCAATGGTCATAGCGCCAACTTTAGATCAGAAAATTGATTCAATATACAATGCCACGAAGGTGGCGCATGTTATGGGAATAGACAATCCAAAGGTCGCAGTTCTTGGAGCTGTTGAAACTGTAACACCTGCGATGCCAGCTACTTTAGATGCCGCTTTACTTGCGAAGATGTCCGATAGAAAACAGATAGCTGGAGCAATAGTTGATGGCCCGTTCGCACTTGACAATGCCGTTAGTGAAGAAGCAGCACATCATAAGGGTATAACCGGTCCTGTCGCAGGTCATGCGGATATTCTTCTCGTTCCAGATATAGAAGCTGGAAATATTCTTTACAAAGGGCTCATCTTCATAGCAAAAGGTAAATTGGCTGGAACGATAGTTGGAGCACGTGTACCTATTGTTTTAACTTCAAGAGCGGATGACGCTGAAACGAGACTTTATTCAATAGCATTGAGTGCACTTTTGGCTAAGGAGTGATTTGATGTTCAGGATCCTTGCAGTGAATCCGGGTTCAACCTCAACTAAACTGGCAATATTCGAAGAAGATAAAAAAGTTAAATCGCAAGATTTATCTCATTCCGTACAAGAATTAAAGCCATTCAAGAAAATAGCAGATCAGTATCCATTTAGAGTTGAAAAGATAAGAAATTTTTTGAATGATTCGGGATACGTTTTGTCTGATTTTTCGGCCTTCGTTGGAAGAGGTGGGCTCATAAAACCCGTGCAAGGAGGAACTTACGTCGTCAATGATTTGATGATCAGCGAGTTAAAAGGCGCAAAGTATGGTGAACATGCTTCTAATCTTGGAGCTATGATCGTTTATGACTTTTCCAAATTGACAAAAAAACCGGCATTCATAGTGGATCCCGTTGTTGTTGACGAGATGGATGAAATTGCAAAAATTTCTGGCCATCCTGATTTCAGAAGGAGATCCATTTTTCATGCTCTAAATCAAAGGGCTGTGGCAAGGAAGGCCGCCGAATCGATGTTTAAAAGATATGAAGAGTGCAACTTCATAGTTGCACACATGGGCGGTGGTGTATCAGTGGGAGCACATAGAAAAGGGCGTGTTGTCGATGTCAACAACGCCTTAAACGGTGATGGACCTTTCAGTCCCGAAAGGAGTGGTACTTTACCGCTGACCTCTTTAATAGATCTGTGTTACAGCGGAAAGTACACCCTTGAGGAGATGAGAAAGAAGATAACAGGAAACGGCGGCCTTGTTGCCCACCTTGGCACAAACAATGCATTAGAAGTTCAAAGACGTATCGATGAAGGAGATATTAATGCTGAGCTTGTTTATAAAGCGCTTGCATATCAGGTATCTAAATGGATAGGAAGGATGATCGTTCCTCTTGAGGGTAATGTTGATGCGATCATTTTAACTGGTGGTATGGCTTACGATTCAAAGCATATCGTGAAATGGATAAAAGAAAAAGTTTCTTACATAGCTCCTGTTGTTGTGTTCCCAGGTGGAGACGAAGAAAAAGCTCTTGTTATGGGCGCTTTGAGAATTTTAAAGGGAGAGGAGCTATCTAAAAATTACGAATAAAATAAATTTTTTTGATTTTAATTCAAAAGTTTTCATTTACGTTGGAATGTTTGGAAGTGGCAAAACAGAAATATCTTTGAATACTGCTTTGAATCTCAAAAGAGATGTGGAACATGTAGCACTGATCGATATAGATGTTATAAGTCCGTATTTCCGGAGCAGGGATGAGAAATCTTATCTTGAGAAAACAGGAATAAAGATGGTAACAGCACCTGATGCTTATATTCATGCCGACCTTCCGATAATAGCTGCTGAAGTTGGAGGATATTTGTCAAACGAAGAATATTTCACCGTTGCAGATGTTGGTGGAAATGAGGACGGAGCAATAGTGCTTGGTTCTCTTAAAAACTTTCTCGATAAATCAAAAAAATCTGTTTTCTTCGTTATAAATGTTTTTCGTCCATTCAGTTCTAATGAAGATGAAATCATATCGAACATCCTTAGGATATCTCAAAGTGCAAGAGTGAAAATAGATTATCTAATAAACAATTCAAATATAGGTTCTGAAACAGGAGCAGAAGAAATAGAAAACGGGGAAGAGATCGTAAAAGCAGTTTCGATAAGAACAGGTATCCCTGTTGCTTTTACAGCTATTTCAAATGACATTGATTACAGTGGAACTTTTCCCGTCTTCAAGATGGTGAAATTCATGAAAAATCCATGGTGAGGAGTTGAGAAGTGTGGCAAAGAAAGGGTACGTGGAAATAGATTCTGAACGATGCAAAGGCTGTGGCCTTTGTATCAATGCTTGTCCACAGCATGTTTTGCGTTTTTCCGATAAATTCAACGATAAGGGATATCATTATGCCGAACTTTACGATCCGGACGATAAGTGCCCTGGTTGTGCTTTTTGTTATTATATGTGTCCTGATGTTTGTATAACAGTTCACAGGGTAACGGAGGAGCGTGTTAAAATATGAAAATGTTAATGAAGGGAACTGAAGCCATCGCTGAAGCAGCTATAAGGGCGGGATGCAGACTTTATTTCGGTTATCCTATAACTCCGCAAAGTGAGTTACCAGAATATATGGCTAAAAGGATGCCCCAGATCAAAGGCATGTTTCTTCAATCGGAAAGTGAAGTTGCAACTGTCAATATGATCTACGGTGCAGCCTGTACCGGTCAAAGAGTCATGACATCAACATCTTCTCCTGGCTTTAGTCTGATGCAAGAGGGTATCTCTTACATGGCTGGTGCAGAACTTCCAGCAGTTTTCATAAATGTCATGCGCGGTGGGCCGGGACTTGGAGACATTCAACCATCTCAAAGTGATTATTTTCAGGCGACAAAAGGTGGAGGACATGGAGATTACAGGATGATAGTCATTGCACCATACACAATTCAGGAAGCCGCCGACCTGATGGGTGAAGCCTTTGATTTGGCTTTCAAGTACAGAATGTTGGTCACGATTCTTGCCGATGGAATGATAGGTCAGATGATGGAACCTGTTGAACTGCCGGAGTGGAAAAATGTGGACGAATTCAGCACTCCAGATTGGGCTTTAACAGGAACAGAAGGAAGAGTACCGAGAAAAATCACATCATTCGATATCAATCCTTACGAACTTGAAAAGATGAATTTGAGGTATCAGGCAACTTACCAAAAAGTCATTGAAAACGAAATAAGGTACGAAGAAATCAATACCAAGGATGCAGAATTGATCGTTGTCGCTTACGGTACAACGGCAAGGATCGTTAAGACAGTTATAGATATGGCTAAGAAAGATGGAATAAAGGTTGGCCTTTTCAGGCCAATAACGTTATGGCCTTTTCCTTACAAGAGATTATCCGAACTTTCAAGCAATGTTAAGAATGTTTTAACCGTTGAGATGAGCTACGGTCAGATGGTTGAAGATGTTAAACTTGCCGTTGAAGGCAAAGCTGATACGCCATTTTTCGGAAGAAGTGCTGGCGTTGTTCCAACACCTGCAGAAATTTTAGAAGCCATTAAAAAGATTGTGAGGCGGTAAAATGGCCATTGATAAAATAGTTGCTCAGATGCCAAAAGCTTTGAGTAAAAAGGAATTCAGTTATTGTCCAGGGTGCCATCATGGCATAATTCACAGGCTTGTTGCTGAGGTGATAGACGAACTTGGTATATCCGGAAAGACTTTGATGGTAGCTCCGGTAGGATGTTCTGTCTTCGCTTACGAATTTTTTGACCTCGATGGTACGGTCGCTGCTCACGGGAGAGCTCCAGCCGTTGCAACAGGAATGAAAAGGGCTTTACCGAATAAGATCGTATTCACTTACCAAGGGGATGGAGATCTTGCATCGATAGGAACGGCAGAAATAGTTCACGCTGCAAATAGAGGAGAAAATATAACTACTATCTTCGTTAATAATGCTGTTTACGGAATGACTGGCGGTCAGATGGCACCGACTACACTTCTTGGACAGAAAACGACCACAAGTCCATACGGCAGAAATGCAAAAGACAATGGATACCCGATAAAGATGAGTGAAATGCTTGCAACTCTTGAAGGATCCGCTTACATAGAAAGAACAATGGTTACAACTCCTCAAAATGTTATAAAAACGAAAGCAGCGATAAAAAAAGCTTTTGAGGTTCAGATCAGAGGGCTCGGGTTTTCTATGGTAGAGGTGTTATCAACGTGTCCAACGAACTGGGGAATGACACCAGTTGAATCGATGAAATGGCTTGAAGACAATATGATAAAGGTTTTTCCTCTTGGAATATTTGTGGATAGAACGAAAGGGGTGCTATGAAATGGTGCGCTCCATAGTCATAGCAGGCTTTGGTGGACAGGGTGTTATGCTTATGGGAAAGATAATAGCTGAAGCTGCGATGTTTGACGGTAAAAATGTTACATGGCTGCCATCTTACGGTCCAGAGATGCGTGGAGGAACTGCAAATTGTACAGTTGTAATAGGTGATGAAGTCATAGGTTCACCAGTTGTGGATTTTCCGGATATACTCATAGCTATGAATATCCCTTCGATGATAAAATTCGAGCCAACTGTTAAAAAAGATGGTTTTCTAATAATGAATTCTTCTGTTATCGATAGAGAAGCATCAAGAAAGGATATCAAAACATGTAAAATTGAATCAAATAAGATAGCGGACGAGATCGGAAATGCAAAAGTTTTAAACATGGTTACTCTGGGCGCTTTTGCAAAAGTTAGCGACCTCGTAACATTGAATTCTGTAAAAAAGGCACTCGAAGAAACTCTTTCAGGCCGCAGTAAAGCGCTCTTAGACCTCAACGTTAAAGCGGTTGAAAAGGGTATGGAATCTGTAAAAAGTTGAGTAGTTGATTTTTAAATTTTTTAGTGATATAATGTTTATGGTTCTGAAGAACCTTAATATTTAAGGAGGTAACACAGATGAAAGGTACTGTCAAGTGGTTCGATGCTAAGAAAGGCTATGGATTCATAACAATGGAAGATGGAAATGACATTTTTGTTCATTATTCAGCTATCCAGGCCGATGGATACAAGAGCTTAAAAGAAAACCAACCTGTTGTATTTGATATAACAGAAGGTTCAAAAGGTAAACAAGCATCGAACGTCAAATTGGCTTGATTTCTTAATTAAGAAAACAACCGAAAAGCCCGAATTAATTCGGGCTTTCTTCATTCATTTTAATTCACCTTTCTAACGCCACTTGATAGTTTTACAGGATAAAATTTCATTTTAAAACCAAATTGTTTACCGTAATCTTCAGATATCTTTTTCAGGTCTTCATCTATTCTGAAGTACGAAAGAACAATTATACTTCCTCCAAATCCTCCACCGATCATTCTCGAACCGTAAACTCCATTTAAAGCATTTATCCTATCGACGAGAAAATCCATCTCATCGGTTGAAACTTCAAAAAGATCTCTTAGACTTTCATGAGATTTCTTGACAATTTCCCCAACTTTTCTCCAGTTTTGGGCTTCTATAGCTTTGATGGCTTTTAAAACTCTTTCATCCTCTTCGATGACATGTTTTGCACGTTTATAAACATCTTCTCCGAGCAGTTTTCTCTTAGATTCTATAACTTCAAGATCCATTTGTCTGAATTGCATTCCGGTTATTTCGATGGCCCGTGCACATTCATTCCTCCGCGTGTTGTACCCTCCGCTTGCAAGTTCATGCTTAACACCAGAATCAACGACAGTTATCTTTGGAAACCCTACCGCCGATATGTACTCATAATGACCATCTGAAGCATCGATAAGAATAAATGAATCTTTTTTGGAGAGTGAGACAGCGTATTGATCCATTATTCCACAATTAACGCCCACAAATTCATTTTCCGCTTCATGAGCTATCTGTGCAATTCTTTCTCTGTCGAGATCAAGTTTTTCTATTTTAGATATTGAATAGATCATGCCAACCATCAAAGATGCTGAACTTGAAAGGCCTGCACCCATCGGAAGCGTGCTCGATATCTCAATTTTAAAAGGTCTGATTTGTTTTTTTACGTACTTGGTAAGATGAAATATCGAACCTTTAACGTAATTCGCCCATGTCTCCTTCATTCGCTTATCATCAAGATCGAATTCAACTTTCTTATCAAGATCTTTTGTATAAACCTCAAAATGATCTGATTCTTGAAATGTTATGTATGTGTATCTATCTATTGCGGCAGGAAGTACATATCCTCCATTGAAATCGGTGTATTCACCTATCAAATTTATTCGGCCTGGTGATCTGAACGTGTAGTTCAAGGTCTCATCTCCTCTTTTATATCGTGTATGGTGCTTCCTTTAAAGCTTTTGCGGCATCAGAAGGCGTCAGTGGATCTATGAAAGCCCATGTTCCTGTCTCAACACTCGCCATCCATTTAACGTTAACCCTATCCCTTTTTGGTGGATTGAATTCTATATGAAAATGAAAGTCTTCCATGATGGGATTAACGGGAGCCTGAAATATTTCCATCATGTAAGGAAATTCCTGATCGAATAGCGCATCATATTTAGATGTTATAACCTTTAGCATAACTGCAAGATCGAATTTCTCCTCAGAAGTCATTTGTGTGAAAAATGAAAGATGTCTTTTCGAATAAACGTGTACTTCGTAAGGGAATCTTGCGAAGTAAGGAACCAAAGCAATGAAATGCTCATTTTCATAAACTACATCATCGCTTTTACTTTCAGCTTTGACGATATCACATATAACACATCCGTTTTTTGATCTTTTGTATTTTTCCTTTGCATCAATCATAACCTGGATCCTTTTCGGAATGAAAGGAAAAGCGTAAAGTTGACCATGTGGATGGATCTGGGAGGCCCCAACTTCCTTACCCCTATTTTCGAATGGAAAGATGTACTTTATCTTTTCGTATTTCATGAGATCGCGTGTTCGATCTTCCCAAACGTATATCAACTTTTCTATTTGTACTATTGGCATCCTTGAAAGGGAGGAATTGTGATCAGATGTGAACATTATGACCTCGCACTTACCATAAGAAGGGGCATTCTCAAAGAACTGATTCTCCATCTTTAAAATCTCAGGTGGATCGAGTCTGAGTGCTGGATATCTGTTATCGAAGGCTGTCAGATCGTAATCGTGTTTCATTTCAAGAATACCAGGGCACAAAGGACACGCCTCCTTCTTGGGAAGCACAGGCCTTTTTTGTGTCTCAGATGAGACTATTATCCACTCATCGGTTATAGGATTGTGTCGAAGTTCCATCATATTCTTCACCCCAGTAGTAATGAATATCTCTTCCATCGTCTTCCTTTTCGTCATCACGCCTTAAAACTCTCTTCCCACGATGCATTATAATCACGATCGAATGAGGTTCAATTTCAATCGATCCTTTCAAATATTTCATCGAAGGGTAAATGACAAAAAATTCATCATCCTTTTTTTCGAGAAAATTTCTGTAATTCTCAATTTCATCTCCCCATGGTGAATCGGAAAGGTTGACAAAAGATATGATATCACCATTCATTGAGTTGTGTGTTATAACGATGTAACGCTCTTCATCCATGAAATGCACTTGAGCTTTACCTTTTCGGAAATTAAGAGCCCCTGTGAAAAAATGTAAATCTTCATCTGTTAACTTGTCAAGGAAATCACTTTCTAAAAATTGTCCATTCAAAAGTGCAGGAACATAAACGTTAACCATACGTTCATTCTTCGTGAGTTCCGTATCCGTGGATCTCGCCATCACACAATCAGGATCATTTATCCACCATGCACCCATGAAATTCCTTGTGAATGCATTTCGAATAGAATATTTTGCTCCGGCTATTCCTGTATCTATTTCCCCATTCCACTTTGGAGAAGTATCTGCACCTATACGCATCGAGTCAACGTATCCTATCGACGCAAACAGTGGAGCTCCACATCCTAAGATATGTGAATTCCCCAGCACATTTGATATTCTTTCCATTCCCATCCTGTACGCTTCAGTAGGTGTTACATCGAGATACCTCTTTCCCGGAATCATGCCCGCAAATAAGAAATCTATCTTGAAGAAATCGTATCCGTACCCTTTCAAAGTTGAGAAAAGTCCACCGATCCAATCTAAAACTTTTGGATTTGAAAGATCAAGTGCATAAATTTTTTTGTTCCAGTTTTCATAAGCAACGATCGGACCTTTATCGTCCTTTACAAGCCAATCTTTATGATCTTTGAAGAGTTCAGAACTTTCTGAAACACTGAAAGGTGCCGTCCATATTCCAGGGATTATACCTGTTCCCTTTATCTTTTCGGCGATGAATTCAAGACCACTTGGAAATTTGTCATTTGTCTTTAGCCATTCTCCAATGTCTGCCTCATATCCATCGTCTATTTGAAAAACTTCGTATTTAATTCCAAAATTGGATACCTTCTCAAGTTCACCAAGAAGAGCCTTTTCAGAAATATTAAGATAATAACTGTACCATGATTCCCATCCGAAAAAGGGCTTAGATTTTTTGGGATGGTTCAATTCAGCGACTTTTTGAGCATAAATATCCAAAGTTCTTTCCAAATCATCAAAAACATTTATCCATAACGTTTCAAGTTCGATCTTTTCATGAGGTTTTAAATTTTTCCCAACGTGAATTTTTACATCCACAATTTCATCGTGCCATTTGAAGTATGGATGCGTGATTTTTGAAGAAAGAAAACCGGCAAATTCCTTGTCAGTGGCGATGAAATAGTCTGAAACTATTCCATCTGAGAATTCCCATGGAACAGGAGAAGTTCCAAATCCAACCATCGGGATTGCCTTAAGAAATTGAAACATTTTGGCAGGTTTTACGAATGTGCAAGGTCCCCATGATTGAAAATTGTTGACGAACAACCTTTCAGAAGGCTCGATCTCTCCAATTTTTATCTCTTTCAAAAATACAGGGCTATCTGATAAGTTTACAACTTCGATCTTCACCTCATACCCATCTTTTTGTACAACAGAAAAATTCAATTCAAAATTTTCAACTTTTTCTTTCCAATTACCTGAAGTTAAGGACTTACCCAAAATCTTCAAAATGTTCCACCTCTTTTTATAAAATCAAGACTTAAAGATAGGTTTAAATTTAAACGTATAAATATAAATTCTGTTCGCGTAAAGAGTGAAATCAGGATGTGTCTTTGCACCCCAGCTGTTGTCTCCACCGACTCCCATCTGTTTGCAATTTATGTGCACAAATGTTTCATCTCTTCTACTTAATTCATAAGGATGTTTCGCATTTTCCAGATCATCGATTGAATGATGTAAAGCGCTGAACTCGAAGACGGGATCCCCTTTGAAAAGCAAACCATCTCCACTCTCATCAACTATCTTAAGCCATCTCACGTCGGTTTTGTTTCCCATCTCTGAGGGTTTTATGTAATTAACGAATTGATCTTTTACGCTTCCGTTGTAAAGGTCGATTCTTGCTGATTTTTTTCTGTCCCAGTAATTTTCATGAGGACCGCATCCGAACCAAACAAGCTTTTCAAAACCCTTCGGTAAGATCATTTCCATACCAACAACTGGAATTTCAGGAAGATCATCGCCGGGAATAATTTTAAACAATACGGATACACCACAATTATCATCTATTTCATAATCTATTTTGCAGATCGATGGATTAAAAGTTGGAATCAAAAATTCAGTTTTTATTTTTATGAACTCTCCTATTTTTTCCCACTCAAAATTTTTGATTTTTCTGCTAATTCCTGATGCTTTCCAGGTAACAAGCCTTTCTTCCATTTTGTTTCCATGATCGTTATCCGTCGGCGCTCTCCAAAAATTTGGTCTTAATCCTGAATGGATGAGTTCCTTACCTTTAAAGCTAATAGATTTGATGAGTCCTGATTGCTTATCGAAGATCATTTCAAAATCTCTTGCTCTTATCACGAGAGAGCTTTCAGAATCTGTGATGTCCATTTCTTTAGACGCATGTTTTTGAGTGTGTAGAACCGGCAAATCAATGGGCATTTTGAATTGTTCATGAGCAATTTTGAATTCTGCAGGAGCCCATTTACTGGTCGCTTTTGTTTTGAAAATCATCTCAAAAAAGTATTCAGAGCCCGCATGAATTTGAATTTTCCCATAAGGTATTTTTACAATTTTTCTTTCGAGTGGACGAACATCAAGATCAAGATGACCAGAATTAACGATCTCGCTATTTTCTTTTATGAACCATTCACATTTGAACTCATTGATATTCGTGAAAAGATATTCATTAAATATTTCGATTTCCCCTTTTATGAGATCAACTGGTTTAACAATTATATCCCTGTAAAGATATCTAACCTCTTCAGCTTGAGGTTTTAATGTTCTGTCCGCGAAGATGATTCCATTTGCACAGAAATCACCGTCGTTTGGATTGTCTCCCCAGTCTCCACCGTAAGCAAGATACTCGCCTTTACCATCCGGTGTCTTTTCATATAAGGCTTGATCGACCCAATCCCAGATGAACCCGCCCTGCAATTTAGGGTATTTTCTGAATAAATCCCAGTATTTGTAAAGGTTACCATTGCTATTTCCCATGGCATGAG
>Ga0078972_1002975_pt1 | contig 52947 bp, 46 predicted proteins | sample YelNatPaOPGAMG01_FD_67568 | JGI IMG/M metagenome (GOLD analysis project Ga0078972, IMG submission 67568) | Hot spring thermophilic microbial communities from Obsidian Pool, Yellowstone National Park, USA - OP-RAMG-01 (SPADES assembly) (version 2) | ecosystem: Environmental > Aquatic > Thermal... | reverse complement strand
TGGTCTGGATGCCCAAGGCGCTGAAGGAGCAGTTGCGCCCGCAGTTGGAGGAGGCCTGCGCCTACTGGGGCCTGGACAAAGACTTCCTGGACAAGATCGCCGACGAGACCGTGGGCACCACGGCCGAGGAAATCCTGCCCTTCCTGGAGGAAAAGGGTCATCCGGCCCTGACCATGGATCCGCTGATCTGACCGGGGTCCGGCCCATCGCCTGACCGGCCGCTTCGGCCGCCCTTGCCGTCCCCGCTCCTCCGGCGGGGACGGCAGGGCCTTAGGCGGGCGCGTGGCCGCAGCAAGGGGGTGAAGAAAAATGACCCGGTCGCGGGTCTACGGTCTGTTGCTGGAAAGGATGGCGCACCTGGCACGGCCGCCCGGGCTTCGGAACGAAGAGGTCGAAGTTCACGCGGATGTTCTGACGCCGGAGCAAGCCATTGGGCGGCCCCGGCGCCGCGTGAACGGTACCATCGACTTTTGCTTAGAGGTCTGTAAACAGCTAGTTTTCTACGGAAATACCATTGCCGGTGCGGCAGCACTCTCGGGACTGCAGACATATTGTCCGGGGTCACTGCCAAGGTGACAACTGGGAGATTTTGGGGGGCGGTAATGATGACTCTGGACGAACTGGTCCATGAGTACGAGTCGGAGATAAACGGGATGTACACGGATAAGTTCCTTGATTATTTCCATAACCCCAGGAATATCGGGGATATCGTTGACCCCGACGGTTGGGCCGAGGATTCCGGAGAATGTAACGATACCATGAGTATCTATTTGAAAATAAGAGACGACCGGATTGTTGATGCCCGATTCTGGACTGACGGCTGTGGGGCTACCATTGTTTGTGGTAGTGTGGTTACGGAATTGGTAAAGAATAAAAATGTTACCGAGGCGATAAACATCAGTGCCTCCGATATTATTCGCTTTCTTGAGGATATACCACCGGAAAATGTTCATTGTGCCATTTTGGCAGCAGACACTTTGCAAAAGGCCTTAAAAGATTATGCCGATAAAAACAGGCAGCGTAACGGTGTGGTGCAGTTTACTGATTGACGACCAGTTGGGGGTCCTGGAAGACGATGCGTCGGTGAGGACATGCGGATCGGCGCTTTCTGGACGACGGCGTGGAGCGAGAACGGCGGTCCCGCTTCCACGATCGCCGGCCACGAACACGAAAGGCGGCCGCCGGCAGGGGGAAGGCAACCCCCCCCTCCCGGCCGTCTTCTCCTACTTTTTCTCCTTCTCCTTCTCCCTCTCCTTCTCCTTCTCCCTCAGCGCCCGCCAGACTTTCTCATAGGTCAGGGGGAGACTGTTGATCTTCACCCCGACCGCGTCGTAGATGGCGTTGGCCATGCAGCCCATGGTCGGGGTGGTCGCTCCTTCCCCCACTTCCTTGACGCCCCAGGGTCCGTTGGGATCCTCGGAATCGACCACTTCGGAAACCACCGGGGGCATGTCCAGGGCCGTCGGCAGCCGGTATTCGGAAAGGTTACCGTTTTTCAGCCGGCCGTTTTCATCGAAGAGGACCTCTTCCCAGACCGACTCGCCCACGCCCATGTAGAAGGCACCGTGCACCTGGCCGTGGAAGAGGGCCGGATTGATCACCCGGCCGCTGTCGTGGACGTCCCAGGCGCCGGTGACCTGGATTTCCCCGGTCTCCGGGTCGATTTCCACCTCGGCCACCTGGGTGGTGGCGCTGTACGCGGGCGAGGTGCCCACCGCGGAACCCTTGTGGGTGCCGCCCAGTTTGGGCGGCCGGTAGGAACCGCACCCGACCAGGGAGCCGTGGCGGACGAAATAGGTGCGGGCCACTTCGGCGAAAGTCCTGGTGACGGCGGGATTGTCCCTGACGAAGACCACTCCTTCCCGGCAGTCCAGGGTCTCGGGCGGGACGCCCATCATCTCGCCGGCGGTCGCCAGGATCGACTGTTTGACCTGCTCGCCGGCCTCTTTCACCGCGTGCCCGGCCATGAGGGTCTGGCGGCTGGCGTAGGCCCCGAAGTCGTGGGTGGCCAGGTCGGTGTCGGCGGCCACGATCCTCATGTTCTCGTAGCGGTAGCCCATGGCCTCGGCGGCCATCTGGCACAGCACGGTATCGCTGCCCTGGCCGATGTCGACCGCCCCGGTATAGAGGGTGGCCGAGGTGCCGTCGTCGTTCACCCTGATCATGGCCACGGCGTGGGGCAGGTCGGTCCGGTAAATGGGGTAGCCGGCCCCCGAGACGAAGCCGCCGTTGGCCATCCCGATGCCGCGATAGGCGCCCAGCTTGCCTTTTTTGGCGGCCCAGCCGGAAATTTCGCGGGCGGTTGCGAGAGCTTCCTTCAAGGCGTAGGAATCGACCTTGAAACCGTTGACGGTGACCGTGTTGGGCCGCCGGGCGTTGATCAGGCGGATTTCGACGGGGTCCATCCCCAGGTGTTCGGCCAGGTAGTCGAGCTGGCACTCGAAGGCGAAACGGGGTTGCGGCTGGCCGTGGCCCCGCTGGGCGCCGCAGCCGGGCAAATTGGTGACGACCCGCAGCATGTCGAATTTATAGTTCTCGAACTCGTACAGGACGGTCAACAGGGCTCCGGCATAGTAGGCCGAGGCCACCCCCAGCCCGGTGTAGGCGCCGCCGTCCATGACGAAGTTGGCGTGGACGCCCAGGATCCTGCCCTCCCTGGTCACGCCGGTGGTCAGTTCCATGAACTGGGCGTGCCGGCCGCGGTTGTTGAAAAACATCTCCTCGCGGTCGTAAAACATCTTGACCGGCTGTCCCGTGATGCGGGAAAGGATGGCGGCGGAAAAATCAAGCCCGGTGGGGTCGAGCTTGCCGCCGAAACCGCCCCCGACGTGAGTCTTGAGGACGCGGATGTCGCCCATGGACAGGCCCAGGACGCGCGACAGGTAATACTGGAGGTAGTGCACCGACTGGGTGCTGGAGTAGATGGTCAGGCGTCCCTGCTCCCAGTAGGCCACGGCCGCGTGGGGCTCGATAGGGCACTGGTAGGTGCGCTGGCCGGCGAAACGGTCGGTTCGCACGTAGTAGGCATCCCGGAACGCGCGGTCGACGTCTCCGAAATGCTGGTGGATCTCGACGTTGATGTTGCCGGGGTATTCGTCGAATATCTGCGGCGCGCCCTCCTTCATGGCCGCGAAGGGGTCGAAGACGGCCGGGAGCACCTCGTACTCCACCTTGATCAGTTTGAGCGCCCGGTAAACGGTTTCCTCATCGACGGCCGCCACGGCCGCCACTTTGTCACCGACGTGACGGACGCGGTCGATGCAAAAAACGGTTTCGTCCCAGCGGGCCGGACTGAGCCCGTATTTTACGGCCGGCACGTCCCGGTGGGTGATCACCGCCCGGACCCCGGGCAGCCTTTCGGCCTCGGACGTGTCGATGTTCACGATCCGGGCGTGGGCATACGGACTGGTCAGGATTTTCCCCACCAGCATGTTCGAGAACTTGAGGTCACCGGTGTACTTGGCCCGGCCGGTGGCCTTTTCCCAGGCGTCCTTCCTGGGCAGGCTTTTGCCGATTACGGCGTAATCGTTGCCCACCGTATCCACCTCTTCCCCAGAGAATCGGTTCCGCAATCTACATGAACAAGCAACCAGGTAAATAGTAACATACAGGTAGCTGTGAGTATATCGCCCAGACGAATTATTTTGGAACCGGTGCGGGCTAACTCTTCGGGGCTTTACGGGGATGCCTGGTTGACGGTTGCGGCAGGAAAAAGACCGGGTGGCGACGAAAAGCACCGGCGACCAGGTCCTTGGTAACGGTGCTCCGGGCCGGGAATTTCTCCCTGTCGAGGGGGTGTTGGGCTTGACCACCGCTCACGTTCTCGCGGGTTCCGAAGCATGGCAGCAGCAACAAATTCACTTGTCCTGGAAACGCGTCGCCGTGCATTTCGAGCCCATCGTTGAAGGCGATTCGGTTGTGAGACCTGTCATTCTGGATTCCTGGCGGCGCTGCCTCAAACGCAACATCCACCCCTTCCAGAAAGAAGCACCCCTGGTACTGCGGGGCCGGGATCTGGACGCTTACCGGCAGAACTACCGGGAGATGATAGTGATCGCCCTGCCGGTCATGGACAACATGTACCGTTTCGTGGCGGAAGGCGGATTCATCGTGATTCTGGCCGATCCGGCGGGGATACTGCTGGAAGTCCTGGGCGACGACCGGGTCAAGACGATGGTGGAGAAAGGCCACTTCATGCCGGGGGCCGACTGGTCCGAGGAAGGCGCGGGCACCAACGCCGTCGGGACGTCGCTGAAACTCGACCAGCCTCTCCAGGTGGCAGGCTACGAGCATTTCTGTATCAGTTCCCACCAATGGACGTGTTCTTCCGCAGTCATCCACGGACCGGACGGGGAACAGGCAGGGGTGATCGACATTACAGGTCCTGTCGGGAGGAGTCACTCGCACACTCTGGGCATGGTGGTAACCGCCGCCAACGCGATCGAGGCCCAGTTGAAGTTGAAGAGAACAATGCGCTCTCTGGAGTTGTCCAACGCTTATAAGAACACCATAATAGAATCTATTTCCCAGGGGCTTTTGGCCGTCGACACCGCAGGCTATATCACCCAGATCAACAAGGCGGGGGCGGAAATTTTCGGTCTTGACGTCGACGGCGTTGTCAACAGAAAATTTCAGGAAGTATTGGGGAAGAATGCTCCTGCCATCGCCCGGATTGTCAATAGCTCCAGGTATCTGACGGATAAGGAAATAATCCTGGAAGCGGGGTCGCGTAGGCAATCCTACCTGGTTACCTCCCGCCCTATCAGGGAGGGGACCACCGACTGGGGCGGAACCGTCCTGTTGTTGAACGAGATAGCGAGAGCCAGAAAGCTCGTCCAGTTGATGTCGGGCAGCGAGGCTAAATTCACTTTTACCGATCTTATAGGCCGGGACAAAAGATTCCTTGAATCGGTCAGGCTCGCCCGGGCCGTTGCCGACAGCACGTCGAGCGTGTTGCTGCTCGGTGAAAGCGGTACGGGAAAAGATATGTTTGCCCAGGCCATTCATAACGCCAGCAGCAGGAGACAGGCGCCCTTCATGGTCATCAATTGCGGCGCCATTCCCAGGGAACTGGTGGCAAGTGAATTGTTCGGCTATGCCGAAGGTGCATTTACCGGCGCCCGGAGGGGCGGTAAACCGGGAAAGTTTGAACTGGCCAACGGCGGCACGATATTCCTGGATGAAATTGGTGAAATGCCTCTGGAACTGCAGGTCGTGTTGTTGAGAGCTATTGAAAACAAGGTAATTACACGTGTTGGCGGAAATGATGCCATCCCCATTGACGTGCGAATTATTGCTGCAACAAATAAAGTTATTGACGAGGAAGTGAGGAAAGGCACATTTCGGCTCGATTTATTTTATCGCCTCAATGTTGTTACCATTAAAATGATTCCTCTGCGCGAAAGAAAGGAGGATATCCCTCTTCTTTTTGAACACTTTCTTCAGCAATTGTCCACCAAAGTAGACAAAAGGAAAATTGTCCACCTGGACGAAGAGGCGATGGATATCTTGAACTCTCACAACTGGCCCGGAAACGTCAGGGAACTTCAGAATTTACTGGAGAGGGCTTGTTATATTGGTGAAAGTTTTATGGCTGCGCTGAAAATTCTTCTTCCGGCCGGCGGGCAGGGTGGCGAGGTTCGCGATCGTTCGCCGGTCGACAGGTACGAGTTGGAACTGTTGAAGAATCTTCTGGCCCGCCACCGGCGGAACATTACCCGGGTCGCCGCCGAACTGGGCGTGGCACGGACGACCGTCTACCGTAAAATGGCAAGATACGGTCTTTAGGCGTCCGGTGGTGTAGCACAGGCTGTAGCGCAACACTGTAGCGTATCGATACACACGGCGGGTCGGCCGGAGCGGGGAGAGAAAGCCGGTTGCCGGCTTTTTTCCGTCTGCCCGTCCTGGTACGTGAATTGCAAAAAGGGGTGATGATCCACCAACGAGAAGGAGAGTCGTGATGATTACTTCGTCGGATTATATCAGGCGTATGACGGGCATGAAAAAAAACGTCTACATGGGCGGCGCGCTGGTCGACCGGGACCATCCGGCGATCATGCCCGGTATCCGGGTGGTTTCCCTCACCTACGACCTGGCCGGCGATCCCCTCTACCGGCCGACACTCACCGCGACGTCCCACCTGGATAACCGCACGGTCAACCGTTTTACCCACATTCACCAGAACTCCCAAGACCTGCTCGACAAGCAGGAGATGACGCGGCTGCTGACGAGAAAGTCGGGCTTTTGCATCCAGAGATGCATGGGCGTGGATGCCATGAACGCCCTTTCGGTGGTCACCAGGGAGATCGACGACGCCCGGGGTACGGAGTACCATCGCCGCTTTCTGGCCTACTTGAGGTACTGGCAGGAAAAGGACATCATGGGCAGCTGCGCCCAGACGGATCCCAAGGGGGACCGTTCGCAGCGGCCCCACCAGCAGGCCAACCCGGACGCCTACCTCCGGGTGGTGGCCAGGAAAACCGACGGGATCGTGGTACGGGGAGCCAAGATAGATATCACTACCGCTCCCTTTGCCGAGGAAATCGTGGTCATCCCCACCCGGGTCATGACGTCCGGGGAAGCCGACTGGGCGGTGGCCTTCGGCATACCCGCGGACACGGACGGCGTGTACATCGTCAACCGGGCTTCCTCCCCCCGGGAGAGAAAACATGTCAAGGCGCCGTTCGCCGAGTACGGGTCGTCCGACGGTTTTATCATTTTTGACGACGTTTTTGTTCCCTGGGAAAGGGTCTTCCTCTGCGGCGAGCACGAGTTCGCCGGCCGGCTGGCGTTGCTCTTCGCGCTCTACCATCGCCACAGCTACACCGGATGCAAACCGGCCGTCACGGACGTCGTCATGGGCCTCACCGCCCTGGCGGCCGAATTCAACGGTGTGGGCAAGGCGCCGCACATCCGGGAAAAACTAGCCCATCTCGCCGGGGTGGCGGAACTGGTATACGCGGCCGGGATAGCTGGAGCCGTCAAGTCCTCCCAGGCGTCCTCCGGTACCTGCATACCCGATCCGGTTTATTGCAACGTGGGCCGGCGGCATGCCGGGGAAAACATCTACCACGAGCACCAAATCCTGACCGAGGTGGCCGGTGGTCTGCCCGCCACCCTCCCCTTCGAGGACGATTTCTTCAGCGAGACCACGGCGGCCCTGTTGTATCGCTACCTGGTGCGCAAAGAGGGAATCAGCGCAGAGGACCAGCACCGGCTGTTCCGGTGCATCAGTGACTACAACTGTTCGTCCTTCGGCGCGGTGTGGCAGTATGCCGGAGTGCACGGCGGCGGTTCCCCGATGATGGAGACCATAGCGATTATGAATAACTACGATCTGGAACTCAGAAAGAAGATCGCCGGCGAGTTGGCCGGGATAGGTTATTCCAGTTAAACCGGCAAAAGAGGAGAGGAACCAAAGTGCCATACTGCGTCAATCTCTCCGGAAAAACCGCCTTCGTGACGGGGTCGACCAGGGGAATCGGCTACGGTTTGGCGCTGGCCCTGGCCGGCGCCGGCGCCGATATTGTGGTCACCAGCAGGCACCAGGACGAGTGCGAGCGGGTGTGCGGGGTGATAAGGGGTATCGGGGTCAAGGCGCTCCCGGTGGCTTTCGACGTCAGGGACCGCGTTTCCATAGAGGTGGCGGCCGCCCGGGCTGTAAAATACTTTGGTGCCATAGATATTCTTATAAACAACGCCGGAACGGCGGTGACGGAAAAGGCGGAGGACCTCAGCGAAGCCCAATGGGATATGGTTATGGATACCAATCTTAAGGGCGTGTTCTTCTGTGCCCAGGTTATAGGTCGCCATATGATCGAACGAAAGGTGGGAAAGATAATCAACATTGCCTCAATTTTCGGGGTGGTGGGGCAATGGAACATCCTCCCTTACTGTGTGGCCAAGGGCGGGGTCATCCAAATGACCAGGGCTCTCGCGTTGGAGTGGTCACGGTACAACATTCTGGTGAACGCGATTTGTCCGGGATACGTTAAGACAGCCATGAACTCCCTTGTTTTGGAGGATGAACGGACGTATAAGAATATCTTGCAGAATATTCCCGAAAGGCGTCTGGGTTTACCGGAGGACCTGGCTTCTGCTGCCATTTTCCTTGCGAGTGACGGGTCAAATTACATGACTGGCCAGACAATGATTATCGATGGAGGATGGACTGCTAAGTAATTAAGAGACAAGAGGTGGTAACAATGTCTTTTTATTGTCGTGAGATAGAAACGATGACGCATAAGGAAATCGAGGAAATGCAGTTTGACCGGCTGAAGTGGCAGATTCTTCGCTGTTATGAATCGCCCTTCTATAAAGAGAAGTGGGATGAAGCGGGATTTGCGCCCCGTCACCTTAACCGGTTGTCCGACATAGCCCATATTCCGTTCGTAACCAAGGAGGAACTTCGCCTCGAACAGGCCAAGTTTCCCCCTTTCGGTCGCTTCGTCGTGGGGCCCCGGGAGACCTGGCGCGAAGTCCATCCTTCGTCCGGAACGACCGGAAATCCGGTCTACACCATCTGGGGGAAAGACGATGTCGCCAACATCACGGATGTGACCGCCCGGACGATGTGGAGCTTCGGTGTCCGGCCGGGTGACATAATCCAAAACGCTTTCAGTTACGGACTATGGGTGGCGGGGATGTCCACCCACTACGCGGCCGGCAAACTGGGCTGTCTGGTAATTCCGATCGGTGCCCAGTTAACCAACAAGCAAATTGACTTCATTGTCAACGTCGGCTCCACCGTCCTTCTGTGCACTCCTTCCTACGCCGTGCACATTGCGGAAAAAATCGCCGAGGCCGGCGTTTCTCCGGAGAACACTTCCCTTCGTCTGGGCTGTTTCGGCGGGGAGGGAGGTACCGAGAATTCGGGCACACGGCTCAAGATTGAAAAGGGTCTCGGGATTTCCGCCTACGATTACTACGGTATAGCCGAACTCGGACCCACCTTCGCCTCGGAATGCGAAGAAAAGGCGGGCCTTCATTGGGCCGAAGACCACTACTTCGTGGAAGTCGTCAATCCCGATACGAAGGCGCCTTGCGCCGAGGGGGAGACCGGTGTCCTGGTGATCACGCACCTCACCCGGCAGACCACGCCGATGGTACGGTACTGGACCAACGACGTGGCGCTGGTGGTTCGCGACCGGTGCCGCTGCGGCCGCACGCATGCCCGTTCGCCGGGCGGTATCCTGGGGCGGGCCGACGATCTCGTCATTTACAAGGGTGCGAAGTTCTATCCCCTGCAAGTCGAGAAAGTGGTGCGCAGCTTTCCGGAACTGAGTTCGGAGTACCGGGTGGAACTGGGGCGGGACGACGCCGGGCGCGATGTCTGTACGGTGGTGATCGAAGCGGCTGCCGCACTGGCCCCTTCTGTCATGGAAAAATTCAGAAGAGTCCTACGGGAAGAAATTATGGTGACGCCGGAAATCAGGGTGGAGCCCTTCGGGGCTTTGGAGAGGACTGCTTTCAAGGCGAAAAGGCTTTTTGACTTGCGACCGGGCGGCAGGGCTTAAAAGGGGGTGGTCTGGTGTCCGGAAAGCCGAACCATGCCGTTTTGACGTTGGACAATTTGTTTCGTTCCGCAGTAAGGACGTACGGGGACAGGCCGGCCCTCGTCAGCGCCGGCAGGCGGTTTTCTTATACGGAATTTGGGGATGTGGTCTCCCGCCTGGCCGGTTATCTCGCGGTACACGGGATCGGGGCCGGCGACCCGGTTTCCGCCTTCCTGACCAACGGACCGGAACTTCCCATGGTAATGTTCGCCTGCGCCAGGCTGGGTGCCGTATTCAACCCCGTGAACTACCGCCTGGGTCCCTCGGAACTCCTTTATATACTTGAGGACGCGTCCGCCCGGGTGCTCTTTTTTGACGACGCCGGCCGGGACGTTGTCGAAAGGATAAGAGGCAAAGTAAACGGTCCCCTCTTGCTCGTTTACGTGGGAAATCAGGATACTGGTTACGCCGATTCGTTTTATGCGGCCGTGAACGTTCAAGAACGCTATACCGGTAGTGCCGCGGCCGAAGAACAGGATTGTCTCTTGCTCTACACCAGCGGTACCACCGGCAAGCCCAAGGGTGTGTTGCACACGCAGCGAAACGTGGTCCTGACCGGCATGACCTGGCTTTTGTACAACAGGATCGGGCCGGCCGACAGGGTTACGATGCTCGGGGCCCTTTATCATATCGGTCCCCTTTTGTCCATCTTCCTGCCGGCCGTCTTGGCCGGGGCCGCTTTCCATATCGCCCAGGGCAGTGACCCGTTGGAATTGTTGCAATTTTTTAAAGACAGCGACATCACCACCGTCTGGGGTGTGCCCACCGTAGTAAACGAGATATCTTCCCGGGCCATCGCCCGGGGGATGGGCCTTCCTTTGCGCCTCATCCAGTATTCGGGTGCGCCGATGCCGGTGGCCGTGCTGGCGAAAATCAAGAGCGCGTTCGGCAACGTTTCCCTGGTCAACGCCTACGGGATGACCGAATGCGATGCCGTAACCGCCCTCTGGGCCGAAGAACACGACAGCCATCCGGGATCCATCGGCAGGGCTGTTCCGAATACGGAGGTCAGGTTGGTTGCCGTCGGCAGTCGCGATATCGACGCCCGGGTGGCAACCGGGGAATTGGGGGAGGTGGTGGTGAAAAGCCCGGTGGTCATGTCCGGCTATCACAGATTACCGGGAAAAACCGTTGAGGTACTCGTAGACGAATGGTATTTCACCGGTGACGTTGCCAGGTGCGATAAGGATGGGTATCTGTATCTGGAGGGTCGTGTTGATGACCTGATCATTTCTGGCGGGGAAAACATATCACCGGTCGAAGTGGAAAACGTGCTATATAAGCACCCGAAGGTCAAAGATGTTTCCGTGGTAGGTATTCCCGACGAGAAATGGGGTGAAGTCGTAACGGCCTTTGTTGTGGGGACTGATGAAAGTCTAACATCCGCCGAATTGGATCAGTTTTGCAAAAATAGCGATGAACTGGCCCGCTACAAACGACCACGAAAGTATATTTTTTTGCGGGATTTACCCAAGACTGGCAGTGGCAAGATTGATAAAAAACCTTTAAAGGGTGGTGACATCAAACCTTATCAAGTGATTACCGAAAGAGGTGATGAAATAAAATAGAATACCTGATTTGGTTTTAACCGTTGGCTAAGTAACTTTGGACAAGGGGGTACTGCCGGTGGAAAATAGTCACGACGAAGCTGTTGTCAGTGCGGGGTTTCTTAGTAGAATAAGTGACGGATTTGCGGCAGTCATTCGAAACTACTTGCCGGATGCCTATATATTGGCGGTTTTGCTCACGTTTATCACTTTCATTCTAGCCTTAATTTTAACCAAAAGCAGTTTTGTCGACCTGACCAAGGATTGGTACGACGGGTTCTGGTCCATCATAACTTTCGCCTTCCAGATGATTTTGATTCTGGTCACGGGATACGCTTTGGCCCTCTCGCCGCCCGTGGCCCGGTTCATAAATTTCCTGGCGGGCATACCGAAGAACCAGATCCAGGCCGTTATCCTGGCATGCCTGGTGGGCTCCATCGGGTCCTTTGTCAACTGGGGCCTGGGTCTGGTCCTGATGGGCTTGATCAGCAAGGAGATAGCCAAGCGGCTGGATGTTGACTTTCCCTTCATCGTTGCCGCCGCCTATTCCGGCTTCCTCGTTTGGACCACGGGTATGTCCAATTCGATTTCCATCCTGCTGACCGTGCCGGGGGCTACCAACTTTGTGGAAAAATATACCCACCAGGTCATACCGCTCAGTCAAACCACTTTCACCGCCTGGAACCTCGTTCCCACCCTCATCCTGATCGTATGTCTCCCGGTGCTGTTTTACCTGATAGCTCCCAGGGACAAGAGGAAGTGGCGCCTGGCTGACAAGGAGGCGTTGATCAAGGCCGATCAGGCCGCGGCGACCTCGGTGCTTGACGATGTTCCCGTAGCCAAGCTGGACAACAGCTGGGTAATAACAGTTCTTCTGCTCGTAATAGCCGCTGTCTACCTGATATCGACATGGTACAAGAAGGGCTTTGCCCTCGATTTTAACACCCTCATTTTCCTGTTCCTGGTTGTCGGCTTCCTGCTGCACTGGCGGCCCATGAACTATGTGAACGCTTTCTACACGGCGGCCAGGACTTCCGGGCCGTTGGCGTTACAGTATCCGTTTTATGGCGGGATGATGGGCATCATGGTCACCAGCGGTCTGGCGGCGGTGATAGCTACGGCCTTCGTCAAAATATCGACCCCGGGCAATTTCCCATTCTGGCAATTTGTGGTTTCTCTGATCATCAACCTCTTCATTCCCTCCGGCGGCGGCCACTGGGCGGTTCAGGGCCCCATCACCGTGCTGGCGGCGATGAAGTTGCACGTGTCCCAACCTTTGTCGGCCATGTCCGTCGCCTGGGGAGAGTCGACGATGGAGATGCTCCAGCCCTTCTGGATGTTGCCCGTCCTGGCCATCGCCGGTCGCGGGGTGCGGGAAGTTTTGGGATACGGTCTGCTGGCTTTCTTCCTGGGTGTGGTGGTGTACGGCGGCACCCTCCTGATCATGGCGCCTATATTGCATTAGGGATGCGCGGCGGCGGTTTTCCGGAAGACCCGGCAACTGAAGTCGCGTGGTCCGCGGCGTCAACTGGGAACTGGAAGTTGCCCCGGTCCGGGGTGACTTCCAGTATCGCTGGCGGCAGGGCTCCGGCCGTCATGTGCGGGCCGGACCCATGAGAAACGGTGGATAAAAAACCGAAAGGAGGCACCCGGCGTCCGATCCCTTTCCCAAGGAGGTGGTCTCCCGCCGGGACGACCCGTGAAAATCGTTGATCTTACGGTGACGGTACACGATGGTCTCCAGTCCCATCCGTCCCATCCCCGAACCGTGTTCATGGACTATGTCACCCACGCCTTTTCCGCGCCGCGGTACATTCCGCCGTGCGCCGGCTTCGCATCGAAGCTCCTCGTCATGTCCGACCATTGCGGCACCCATGTCGACGCCCCGTTTCATTTCCATCCCGGAGGGGACACCATGGAGAAAACCCTTCCGGAACAATTGATCGGCCCGGCCGTTGCGCTGGACGTCGCCGACGAGGTGGGCGAAGAGGGGATTACGGCGGAATTGTTGGAAAGCGCGGTGAGCCGTCGGGGTATTGACATCAAAAGGGGGGACATCGTCCTCCTGCGCAGTTGGAAGGGCGCGTGGGGGGACCAGGGCTTCCATGCGGCCAAAGGCCTCGGCCTGTCGGGAGCAAAATGGTTGGTGGAAGGAAAAGGGGTCAAGGCCCTGGGCACCGACACCTCGATTTTGGAGAAAGACAACAGCGACATGGGCAGGCCGGTTCACCTTTATGTCCTGGGGAAAAACATTCCGATAATAGAGAACCTGGTAAATCTGGATCGGCTGGGCAATGCGCGCTTCTTTTTTATCGGTCTGCCCCTCAAGCTGGAAGGAACTACGGGGTCGCCGGTGAGGGCGGTGGCCGTCACGGAATTTTAGCCCGGGGACAAGCGGAAGGAGGGACGAAGCGGCCATGCAGAAACTGATCATAACCGTCGCCCCGACCGGCAGCCTGCCGACCCGGGAGCGGACTCCCTACGTGCCGCTGACGCCGGAGGAAATAGCCCGTGATGCTTATGACTGCTGGAACGCCGGCGCCGCCGTCGTGCATTTCCACGCCCGGGACGCCCTGGGCCAACCGACCTACAAAAAAGAAGTGTTCGCGGCCATCCTGGCGGAGGTACGGGCCAGGCGGTGCCCGTTGATCACGCAAATATCCACGGGAGGGCGCGCCGCGTCCACCGCGGAACAGCGGGGCGAGGCCCTGGAACTGGGGCCGGAAATGGCCAGTCTGACCACGGGCTCGACCAACTTCGCCGACAGGGTCTATGACAATTCCCCCGGTTTGGTAGAGTCGCTGGCCAGGAAGATGCACGAGCTGGATATCAAACCGGAACTGGAAGTGTTTGACGCCGCCATGATCAACAACGGCCGCCTTCTGGCCGATGCGGGCCTGGTGCGGCAACCGCTCTATTTCAACTTTGTCCTGAACCTGAAGGGGGCGCTGGCGGGAACGCCAAAGAACCTGATGTTTCTGTATGAATCCCTGCCCGCCGGCGCCATCTGGAACGTCTCCATCATAGGTGAACCGCATGTCCGGTTGTCGGCCATGGCCGTCCTGTTGGGCGGTAATGTAAGGGTGGGCCTCGAGGACAACATCTATTTCGAGAGAGGAGTCCTCGCTTCCAATGCCGGACAGGTGGAAAGAATCGTTAAAATCGCCCGGATGCTGGGGCGGGAAATTGCCGGTCCCGATGAGGCCAGGGCGATCCTGGGCCTGAAGATTCCTCCCCGTGATCCCAGTATCTAGTTTTACGGTAATGAAGGGTTTGATGCGTTTTTGCTGGCCATCGTGAAAGAAGAACGTAAACCCGGTGCCGTGGTAATGAGGGATGTTCCGGCGGCCCGGCCCCTTGAGGGGGAAATTCTCATCCGGGTCCACAGTGCGGCAATTTGCGGCAGTGACCTGCACGCTTACGAGTATCCGCCCGCGTACGAGTTCATGAAGATTCCGGTCATTCTCGGCCACGAGTATGCGGGAACGGTTGAGGCGGCCGGACCCGGTGCGACCGTGTTCCGGCGCGGCGAGCGGGTCATGGGGGAATCCAACAGGTTTTGCGGCCGGTGCGCCAATTGCCGGACGGGGAGAACCAATATCTGCGAAAACAACCTGATGACCGGACTCCATGTGGACGGGGGAATGGCGGAGTTTATCGCCGTACCGGAGAATCTCGTCCACCGCGTGCCGGACAATCTCTCTTTCGAGGAGGCGGCCGTTGCCCAGCCGTGCGCGGTGAGCTTTCACGCCGTATACGACAACAGCGCCGTTGTTCCCGGAGCCGCGGTGGCCGTCTTCGGGGCCGGCGTGGTGGGCCTGACGGTCGCCCAGGCCGCCCGGCTGTGCGGTGCCGCGGCGGTGGTTGTTTCCGGTACCGGCGCGGACGCCCGGACCCGGTTGCCCCTGGCCCGCCGGATGGGTTTTCCCACCGTCGACATCGACGAAGAGGACCTGGTGGCCGGGTTCGTCTCCCGCACGGGCCGGAGGCGGGCGGACGCGGTCCTGGAGTGTTCCGGTTCGGCGGCGGGAATCAGGGATGCGCTGCGATTGGTCCGCAAGGGGGGAACCGTCACCCTGGTCGGCATATACGGTCAGGACGCCGCGATATCGTTCGCGGCCGTGGTCCGGGACGAGATTCACATCAAGACCAGCTACACGGCGACCTGGAAAAACTACGAGCAGGCCTTGGATCTGATCGCCGGGGGCCGGGTGGAAGTCCGCCCGTTAATCACCGTTTACCCGTTTCGCGAAGGATTGCAGGCGTTCCGGGACGGACTGGCCAGGGCGGCCTTGAAACCGGTTCTCCAACTGGCATGACCGGGCCGGACGAGAGGAAAGTGAAGGGAGGACCAGGGGGTTGGATTTTGCGTTAACCGAGGAGCAGCGCCTGTTCCAGGATTCCGTCAGGAGACTCACGCGGGAGAGGCTGATGCCCTTAGCCGCGGTATTCGGTGAAAAGAGCGAGGTGCCGCGGGATATTGTCAAAGTCCTCGCGGAGCAAGGACTTTTCGGTCTGCACGTTCCCCGGGAGTACGGTGGAACGAGCCGCGGGGAAGACGCCCTTTTGCTCTGTCTGGCCAGGGAGCAGCTGGCCCCGTGCCTGCCGGCGGAGTTCTTCTTCGCCATCCAGGGTCTGGGCAGCTATCCCCTGGTGCTGGCCGGCACCGAAGAACAAAAGAGCCGGTGGCTGCCCCAGGCGGTCAGCGGCGGGAAGCTTTTCGCCTTTGCCCTGACCGAACCCAACGCCGGTTCGGACGTCGCGTCTCTGGAGACCGGCGCGATCCTGGACGGGGACGGTTACATCCTCAACGGAACCAAAACGATGATATCGAACGCCGGGGCGGCCGATGTGTACACCGTCTTTGCCAGGACCGGTCGCGGACGGGGTGTATCCGGAATCTCCGCCTTCGTCGTGGAAAAAGATACTCCCGGATTCGCGCCGGGAAAACAGATGGCCTTGTTGTCTCCGCACCCGTTCGGCGAGTTGGTTTTCACCGATTGCCGGGTACCGCGGGACAACCTGCTGGGGGCCGAGGGCGAGGGGTTCAAGATCGCCATGCGCACCCTGGACGTTTACCGTCAGACGGTGGGGGCCATGGCGGTGGGTATTGCCCAGGCGTCCCTCGACCTGGCCGTGGAATACGCCAGGCAGAGAATTACGTTCGGCAGGCCGCTGTCGCAGCATCAGGCCATACGGTTCAAACTGGCCGATATGGCGGTCGAAATCAGCGCGGCGCGCCTTTTGGTATATTATGCGGCCTGGCTCAAAGACCATGCCGCGGCCACTTTTACCAGGGATTCTTCCATAGCGAAGCTTTACGCCACCGAAACGGCCCAGCGGGTCGTGTATCAGGCCCAGCAGATTTTCGGCGGTTACGGTATGACCAGGGAATTTCCGCTCGAAGCCTATTACCGCCACATCAGGGCGACGACCGTTTACGAAGGGGCTTCGGAAATTCAGCGCCTGATCATCGCCAGACAGCTGTTAAAAGATTGAGACCATGCCCGTAATACTCGCCTGTTTGGCGCCAGGGGGGTGACGATATGCCGGAGATAAAGACGGTGACGGTTATTGGGGCCGGCACCATGGGGCGTTCGATCGCTTGTCTGATCCTGAAGAAATCCCTGTCGGTGCGTCTGGTTGATGTCGATCCGTCAGCCCTGGTTAATGCCGGTGTGTTTATAAGGGGTGACCTGGCAAGGGAGTTTGGTGACCCCGTGGGGACAAAAAATGCTCTTTCGCGCCTCAGGACCTTTTCCGGTCTGGAAGAGGGAGTGTCGGCGGCCGACCTGGTGCTGGAGGCGGTACCGGAGAATCTGACTCTGAAAAGAGAAATCTTCCAGACAATCGACCGGTTGTGTCCGCCGCCGGTAATTCTGGCGACCAACACTTCCGGTCTTCGGATCACCGATATCGCCCGGGCCGCGACCAGTCACCCGCGGCGGATCGTCGGGACCCATTTTTATACACCCGCCGACCTGATTCCCCTGGTGGAAGTGATCAAGAGCGATTACACGGACCCGGAAACAACCCTGACGGTAATGTCTTTCCTGCGGACCCTCGGGAAGGATCCGGTGCTGGTAAACCAGGATATTCCGGGGTTCATCGGCAACAGGCTGCAACACGCCCTGGCCAGGGAGGCTCTCTCCCTGCTGGAAAAAGGTGTTGCCGGCGCCGGCGACATCGACAAGGTGGCGCGGTATGCTTTGGGCGTGCGTCTTGTTCATACCGGGCCGCTGGAGCAACGCGACTTAAACGGTTTGGACGTCCATCTGGCCATCGCGGGTTATCTGTACCCGGAACTGGAAAACCGGACAGAGCCTTCACGGATTCTGATGGGGGCGGTGTCCGCCGGCCACCTGGGCTTAAAGACCGGTCGCGGCATTTACGATTGGACAGGCAGTACGCCGGAGGAAGTGATGGCCAGGAAGAACAGACAAATCATGGCTGTCATCGGACTTTTGGCGGAAGGCGGTGACGGTGTTGGCGTACCAAAACCATGATCCCGGAGATACGATGGCCGCTCGTTTCGCGGCGGCGGTCAGGTGGCGGCGCGATCTTCACCGGCACCCGCAGCCGGGCTGGCTGGAATTTTACGCTACTGGTCTGATCGCCGCAAAGCTTACGGAGTGGGGTTACCATTTGCAACTTGGCAGGGACATAATCGACGAAGGGAAACATTTTTTGCTGCCGAACGCGGCGACATTGCAAAGGGAATACGAAAGAGCCCTGGAGGCCGGGGTGAAGGAAGAATTCATCGCCCCGGCCCGGGGCGGTTTCACAGGGGTGGTCGGCACCCTCAAAGGGAGCCGGCCCGGTCCGACCGTCGGTTTCCGGTTCGACATCGACGGCAACGAGGTTACCGAATCCACGCACGGTTCTCATCGTCCGGCGGCGGAAGGGTTCGCCTCCCGGTATCCTGGTTACGCCCATATGTGCGGCCACGATGCGCACGCGGCCATGGGTTTGCTTTTGGCCCTGTATTTCGCCGCGAACCGGGACAGGATCAGGGGAACCGTCAAGTTTTTCTTTCAGCCCAACGAGGAGAATTTGTGCGGCGCTTGGGCCATGACGGAAAAGGGCCTGCTCGATGATTTGGATTATTTGTTCGGCGGCCACGTGGGGGTTGTGGACGGGCGGAGCGGAACCATCGCCCTCGATGTCCACAGTTTTCTCGCCCTGTCCCGCTTCGAGGTGACGTACACCGGACGGTCCACCCATGCCGGCCTGAGCCCGCAGGAGGGGAAAAACGCCTTGTTGGGCGCCTGTGCGGCCGTCACCAACCTTCACGCCGTCGCCCGCCACGGCCGGGGCCCTACCCGCATCAATGTCGGCACCCTCGAAGCCGGCACCACCTGGAACGTAATACCGGAGCGCGCCTTTTTCCGTCTGGAAACGCGCGGCATAAACGATGAACTGAATACCTACATGGTGCAAAAGGCCGGCCGGGTTCTGGAAGGGGCGGCCGTGATGTATGACCTGATCCTCGATGTCAAACCGGTCGCCACGGCTCCCGGCGGAAGGAATTCCCCGGAACTGGTTGCCCTGGGGACAAAAGTGGCCCGGCGACTGCCGTCCGTGCGGGAGGTGATTCCGGAGGCCGCCTTCAACGCTTCGGAAGATTTCACGGTTATGATGAAAAGGGTTCAGGAGCGGGGCGGAAAGGCCCTTTTCGTGCTCTTCGGCACTCCCACCTTCGGCGGGCATCACAGTTCCAGCTTTGACATCGATGAAGAAGTTATCATGACCGGGTCGGAGTTCCTGGCAGCCGTACAAGCGGAGATTACTGCTTGATCACATTACCTGTTGACGGTCTTTAAATCTTGGGGTTGTCTTGTGTTTGACCACGGAAGTGTGAGTGAACGGAAGATTGTCCGGGAGGTGAAGCGCGCCGACATTTGCGATATTGTGCTGCTGTACTGCTCACCCGGCTTGGGTCGGGCGCAGGAAGTGTGTGAGAAAAATTCATTCAAAGAAATGGAGGTAACTGCTGATGTCAAATAAGGATTGGGGTATTGAAAACTGGTATTGCCTCCCTGAAAAGATGTTTGATATTAAGGACAAGGTTACCTTGATAACCGGAGCCGGCTCCGGTCTCGGGCGAGCCATAGCTTTGGGATTTTCCGCACTGGGTGCCCAGGTCGTGCTCGCCGACATAAATATGGAGGCTTTGGAGGAAACGGCGGCGGAAATATCCGGCTCCAAACTGACCCTAAAATGCGATGTAACGAATGTAAATGATGTCAGGTTAATGGTCGAAGATACTTTAAAAACCTATAAACGGATTGATGTATCGTTCAATATACCAGGTATTAACATCAGGAAGCCGGCACTTGATCTGAGTTACGAGGAATGGGATCGTGTTATCGATATAAATCTCAATGGTGCATTCAGGTGTGCCCGGGAAGTAGGAAAGGTAATGGTGGACCAGAAAAGCGGTAGCATGATTAACATGGCCTCGGTCTTTTCGGAGATAATGATGCCAAAGCAAGTGGCCTATGCATCGACTAAAGGTGCAGTTAAACAAATGACCAGAGTACTGGCCGCAGAATGGGCCCCATACGTGCGGGTCAATGCCATTGGCCCCTGTTATATCGAGACGCCTTTGGTCAAACAGGTAATGGCAGACGAGCAGTGGTATGAAAATGTAAGAAATCAAAATATGCTTAGAAGGTTCGGTAAACCCGAGGAAATAGTGGGTCCGGCTCTTTTTCTTGCCTCGGATGCCAGCAGGCTTGTAACCGGGCTTTTGCTGCTGGTTGATGCGGGGTGGCATTGCTTTGGCGGCTGGATCTGATGGTAAAGCGCCTGAGCCCCAGTATCCCTTTTGCGCTAGGGAAGGTAATACGGTCTGCGTCATGAGAGGTGATATTTTAAAAGCCAAACGCGTCCCGAAATTTAAAGAGCCCCGAAAGACCCTGAAAGCATGGACGGGCTTTCCGGAACCGGAACCAGGGCAGTCCCGCCGACCGGCGCTCCGTTTTCGTTTCCGGTGGCGCCGTTGTTTTTGCCGGCTTTGGGGTTAAAGGCGGCTGTCCGCGACTTTTCGGCCGTTGTTCCCCGGCACCCGCTGCCCACTTGCTCCGGCGGCGGTGAAACACCCCTCGCTGCCGGCCCGCACGGCCTCGGTCATCGGGAACGCGTTCTGACCCGTGACGGAAAGGAAAACCTTTCGCGGGGCTGGTGACCGTGTCCCGGCCCCTGTGCGGATCTGCACATCCTGCTTTTCGTGCAATCCTGCACACCGGTAAATCGAAGGCCGTCCCGGGCGGCATGAAATCCGTACGGGGTGGCGCTTTACCCGGCCACAACGGCTTCCGCAGGTCATGGCAGCGGGTGGCATGTTTATTGCTAGATAGAGGGTAGAGGTTTCATCCAATTCAAGTTCGGCTGGGGGATGGAAAATGGCCCTGAAAACGGTCAATGACTACGAGGACAGCCTGCGACAACTGAATATGAAGGTTTACATGTTCGGCGAGAGGGTAACGAATCCCGTGGATCACCCTATCATCCGGCCATCCATGAATTCGGTGGCCAAAACGTACGAACTGGCCGGCGACGAGGAGCACGGGAACCTCGTGACCGCCGTATCGAACCTCACCGGGGAGCCTGTCAACCGTTTTTGCCACCTGCACCAGAGTGCCGAAGATCTCGTCCTCAAGGTGCAAATGCTGCGCCTGCTGGGGCAAAAGACCGCCTCGTGCTTTCAACGGTGCGTGGGCATGGATGCTTTGAACGCTCTGGACTCCGTCACTTTCGAAATGGACCGCCGTCTGGGTGCCACATATCACCAGCGGTTCCGGCAGTACTTGCGGTACGTGCAGGAAAACGACCTGGTCTGCGACGGCGCCATGACCGATCCCAAGGGTGACCGCAGCTTAAGACCCAGCCAACAGAAGGATCCCGATCTCTATCTGCACATCAGCGGGGAGAATTCCGACGGTATAACGGTACGGGGGGCCAAAGCCCACCAGACGGGTGCCGTGAACTCGCACGAAATAATCGTCATGCCCACCATGGCCATGACCCGGGAGGACAGGGATTACGCGGTTTCCTTCGCCGTTCCGAGCGACACCCCCGGCATTACCTGCATTTACGGCCGGCAGTCCTGTGATACCAGGAAACTGGAGGGCTCGCTCCTGGACGTCGGCAACTCCAATTACGGGGGACACGAAGCCCTGGTGGTCTTCGAAGACGTGTTCGTGCCCTGGGAGAGAGTGTTCATGTGCCGGGAGTACGAGTTCGCCGGGACCCTGGTGGAACGGTTCGCCGGTTACCACCGCCAGAGTTACGGGGGTTGCAAGGTCGGGGTGGGGGATGTCCTGATCGGGGCGGCGGCCATGACGGCCGAGTACAACGGTCTGTCCAGAGCGTCGCACATCAAGGACAAGCTGATCGAGATGTGTCACCTGAACGAGACCCTTTACGCCTGCGGCATAGCCTGTTCCTCCCTGGGGCATCCCACGGCCTCGGGCACCTGGTTGATCGATCTTCTCCTGGCCAACGTCTGCAAACAGAACGTGACCCGTTTTCCCTACGAGATGACCCGGTTGGCGGAGGACATCGCCGGCGGCCTGATGGTAACCATGCCTTCCGAAAAGGATTTCCGCCACCCGGAAATCGGGCGGTACGTGGACAAGTATCTGAAGGGAGCGGCCGATGTTCCCACCGAGCACCGGCTGCGCATGTTAAGGCTGGTGGAAAACCTTACCTTGGGCTGCGCCGCGGTGGGCTACCGGACCGAATCCATGCACGGCGCCGGCTCTCCCCAGGCCCAGCGGGTCGTGATCGCCCGCCAGGCCAACCTGGAGCACAAGAAAAAACTGGCCCGGGTGATCGCGGGCATCGAAAAGGAGGAATAGGCGGTTTTCCGGGCGGCGGTAATCTACTGCGGCGGGTGCAACCCGGGAATAGATCGCGCCGGGCTGATCCGGTCCCTGGTCCGCAGGACGGGCCTGGCCGTCCGTTCGGCAGGTGAGGCCGGTACGGAGGTCGATTTGCTCATAGCCGTCTGTGGCTGTCCCCGCCGGTGCGTTCGGCTTGCTACCGCTCCCCGGTACAGGGATCTCATTGTCGTTGCCGGCCTGACCATCGACGGCTGGCCGGTGACCCGGGACGAAATGGAAGATACACTGGTGAGGAAGGTGAACGAAGTTTGGACTGGCAAAGTATCTATGCCGGGCGGTTGACCACCGCTGCCGAGGCGGTGAAGGTGATCCGCCCGGGGGACACAGTGGTGGTGGCCCACGCCTGCGGGGAGCCCCAGGCCCTTACAGGGGCCATGGTGGCCCGGGCGGCCGAATTGCACGACGTCGAAGTGGTGCACATGGTGGCCATGGGCAAGGCCCTCTACTGTCAGCCGGAAATGCAGGGGCATTTCCGCCACAACTCCCTGTTCGTCGGCGCCACCAGCCGCCAGGCGGTCAAGGAGGGACGGGCCGATTACACGCCGTGCTTTTTTTCGGAAATACCCCGCCTTTTCCAGGAGGGCTACCTTCCGGTCGACGTGGCCCTGGTGCACGTTTCCCCCCCGGACGAACACGGTTATTGCAGCCTGGGGATATCCGTGGACTACACCAAGCCGGCGGCCGAGTGCGCGCGGACCGTCATCGCCCAGGTCAACAGGAATATGCCGCGTACCCTCGGCGAGTCCTTCATGCACGTCTCGCAGTTCCATCACGTCGTGGAAGTGGACGAGCCGCTGATTGAACTGCCCCGTCCCGAGATCAGCCGGACAGAGGAGAATATCGGACGTCATTGCGCCGAGCTGATCGAAGACGGCTCCACTCTGCAACTTGGTATCGGGGCCATACCGGACGCCGTGCTGAGCTTTCTCAAAGACAAGCGGGATCTCGGCATCCACACGGAAATGTTTTCCGACGGGGTGGTCGAACTCTGCGAGGCCGGGGTGATAACCAACCAGGCCAAGACCCTGCACAGGGGGAAGATGGTGGCCACGTTCTTCATGGGTACGAACAAGCTCTACCGGTTCATTAACGACAATCCCTTGGTGGCCATGTATCCGGTCGACTACGTGAACAACCCGTTTATAATCAGCCAGAATTACAAGATGGTTTCCATCAACTCCGCCCTGCAGGTCGATCTGAGCGGCCAGGTAGGCGCCGATACCATCGGCGTGACCCAGTACAGCGGGGTGGGAGGACAGGTGGATTTTGTCCGTGGATCCTCGCGTTCCCCCGGCGGCAAGTCGATCATCGCCATGCCCTCCACCGCTGGCGGCGGCAGGTTTTCCCGGGTGGTGCCCGTCCTGGACCCCGGGACGGGCGTGACCACCTCGCGCAACGACGTCCATTACGTGGTGACCGAGTACGGGATAGCCTGCCTGCGGGGCAAAACCCTGCGCCAGAGAGCCGCGGCGCTGATTGCCGTAGCCCACCCGGACTTTCGGGCGGATTTAGAAAAAGCGGCCAGGGAACGTAACTGGTGACAAGAAAGGATAAGAAAGGGGGTGGCCTTGCTTCCACTAGGGCAGGGGCAGTTGCCGCCGGGCAGGCACAGGGGATAACGCTTTACAAAAGAGGGGGAAGCCAAGGATGAAACTGTATTTCTTTGAATCAGGGGTTTTGCGCTGTGACAAGTCATTGATCACCATGGGCAGGGGTATTGGTAAGATCATAGACATTCCGGTTCCGTTCTTTCTTATCCAACATGAGAAAGGTAACCTGCTCTACGATACCGGTAATGCGAAAGAACTGGCCGTGGATGCCCGTAAGCATTGGGGCGCGGTTGTAGATGTCTATCAGCCAATTATGAGCAAGGATCAGTATTGCGTGGAGCATCTTCGCAGTGTTGGTGTCGAACCTGAGGATATCGGATATATTGTGATGTCGCATCTGCATCTCGATCACGCCGGCGGTGTGAAGGATTTTCCGAACGCGAAGATACTGGTTCAGCGCTCGGAGATGGAGTGGGCCTACACCTGCGACTTCTACCAAAAGGGAGCCTATATTAAGGCCGACTTCGACCATCCGCTGAACTACCACTTCATCGAGGGTTGGCGGGAAAATCCCTACGATGTCTTCGGCGACGGCAGCGTGACCGTCTGGTTCACGCCCGGCCATACTCCCGGCCATCAAACCGTGCTCGTCGACCTGCCGGAATCGGGGAAGTTCCTCTTGACCGGGGACGCCTGCTACACCGGTGAGATCCTGAACGAAGACGTCCTTCCCGGGCTGGTCTGGAACTGCCAGGAAACGGTCAAGTCGATCAAAAAGATCAGGTATCTTAGGGACGTTATGGGTGCCACCATTGTGACCGGACACGATCCCGACGGATGGAAGGCATTTAAGAAGGCCCCGGAATACTATGAGTGAGAATGGCCAAGGTCTTCAATAGCTTGGCGGGGAGGTGTACGGTCAACCGGATTGCAGGACGACGGCCGTTGCGACTGCATTCAGGGTCGCCATCACAATCCGGTTGCCGATACCTCCCGTGCCGTAAGTTTCAAACACAATTGGAACAAAAGAGGAGGCCTAACATGAAAAATGCCAATCCTGGTCCCCTGGGGGTTTTTACCTTCGGCCTGTCGTGTCTGGTGGTGGGAGCGCTTTTCGCCGGATGGTTCGGGAGTTTTAACGCCGGCAATATGATGGCTGCGGCAGTAACCGCCCTGAGTACGGGGGTCATTTTGCAAATTGTCAACTACCTGATGATCCGGGGCAACGCCTTGGCCGATTCGGCCGGCTTTTCCATGTGGGGAGGCCCGGTCTTCGGGTATTTCGGCCAGGTGTGGATTGTCCTTGGTTTGATTTTGTTGAACTGGAAGCCCGGCGTTGCGGGACCGCTAGCTTTTTTGCTGTTGTATACATGCCTGTTCTCTATTGGTTACCTGGTTTATTCGGCCAAGCTAAAATTATGGTCATTTGTAGCATTGTTTGTGGATGTGGTTATAGCTGCCTTTTGTGGTTTTATTGGTGTGTTTCTTGGCTGGGCTCCCGGTAATCTTATTGCCGGCTACTTGTTCATCTTGCTCATGCCTCTGGCACTATATATAGCCTTCAAGGAGCAACTGATCGAGGTTTGGCCAAAACCCAGTTGAAGCGGGCTTATTGCTACCACCTACCGGTCCCAGGGCACGCCCGCCGTGTTATTTTCAGCGGCAGGGGCGTGTCTCTTTGCCCTTTTACCATTCATCATAGCAGATCGTATTTTCGCAGCTTCCTGAGCAGGGTGGTACGGTGTATCCCTAATGCTACCGCCGCCTCCTGAAGATCTCCCCCGTAATGTCCAAGTGTCTCCAGTAAAATACTTTTTTCGAAAGTGGCGACTTCCTTTTGAAGGTTATGATAGAGTGAAGATGGGATTTTTCTTGCAGGCTGAGGACCCTTCACCCCAAGTTCCTGGATAAAGTGCTCTCCGGTTATTTCTTTCTGGGGATACAACACAATTATGCGCTCAATGACGTTCTGCAATTCCCGGACATTGCCGGGCCAGCTGTAATCGGTCAAGACCTGCAGGGCGCGGGGGTTGAACTGTTTGGTTATATTGTGGCGTCGGGAGAATTCGGCCAGGAAGTACTGGGCCAGGTTGAATATATCTTCCTTCCGTTCCCTCAAGGGAGGAATGTAAATCGGTGCCACGTTCAGACGGTAAAACAGGTCCTCCCGAAACGTGCCGGACCTGACCATCTCCGCCAGATCACGGTTGGTCGCCGCCAGGAAGCGGACATCGACCTGCTGGGCAACGGCGCTTCCCAGCGGCAGCACTTCTTTGTCCTGGAGCAACCGTAGTAACTTGGCCTGGTTGCCCGGGGAAAGCTCGGCAATTTCGTCGAGAAAAATGGTTCCACCCGCGGCAGCCTGTACCAACCCGGTCTTCCCCGTTCTCAAGGCTCCGGTGAAAGCGCCCCCCTTGTAGCCGAAAAGTTCCGACTCCAAGAGTTCGGTAGGAATCGCCGCCATGTTGACGCTGACAAATGGCCGGGCGGAGCGGGGACTCATCCGGTGAATGAGCCTGGCGATCACCTCTTTGCCGACGCCGGTTTCGCCATGAATCAACACCGTGGCGTCGAAGGCGGCTATGCGGACCGCCCGCATGAACACCTGTTGCATCACCCGGCTGGAAGCCACGACCCCGGGCAGGGTGGGTAAGACGCAGGGTACCGGGTCGGACCGTGCCTCTGTCCGTGGGGGCGGAAACCACGGCTGGACCGTCGAAACGACGAAGGCTATGTCGCCGCGGGAGTCAAAGACAGGGTTGCTGGTGACGATTACTCTGTTTCCCGTGCGGGGAATGGTCTGCTCTATGGTCATCGGGGTACGCTGTTTCAAAACCAGCAGCGTGGCCGAGCGGTCGAAATAGCCGGCATCCTGCAGTACCTGCATGTGGATGCCTTTCAATTCCTCTTCCATGTTGCCGGTTAGAACCTCGTAGGAGTGATTTACGCCCATCGTGTAGGCCTTGCCGTCGGTGAGGTAAATACCTACCGGCTGTTCGCCTTTTTCGTCCGTACCAATGGAGTCGTCGTTCCTCGCTTTGAGCTTGTCGACCCAGGAAATGTCCTTGAGCAAGTGGACCGGCGGGGTACTCTCCAAACCATCGGCAGCGACCATCAATCGTTCCATGCAAGCCACCTCCCAACTAATAGAATATTCAGAAACTATTGGATAAAAAGCCGGCGATAACGATCCTTCCAGGAGCCGGGGGAGAACGGAGGCTGCCGGCATTGTATCCAGCCGAACGAGTCTGGTGACGTGACGTACCCACGCCTGCTAATTCGCGGGCGGAACCCCGTTTTCCTGCCTGTTCGGTGATAAGCGGCCCGTCGGGACACGGCTGCTGCCTGGCGGGCATCCGGCATGCGGTGGCGTTGTCTTCCACCGGCCGCGGACCTCTGCAGGCACGAAAGGTCAACCCGGTCGGGGGAGCCGTCGGGTAACCGGCAAAAGTGGGTCATTCCGTCGGTGGGAGATCCAGTTGACGGCGCACGGGATCAAAAGAAGACCGCTATCTTATTGGCACCGGGCTGAATACGCCCCGGCTGATCGTCGCAAAGAGCGCAAGAGAGCCCTGGCCCCGGTTCCTCCCTGTCCCCGAAACGGGTATCCCGTCCGATGACCGGTGGCGCTTTTCCCCACGGCCATGAAAAAAACCTTGTAAGGGGGTGGGATGGGGGTTGACAAGGCATACGGCCGTGATATAATGGCGTTGAAAACGATACCAAAAAGCACTGCCGGCGACAGCTTATTTTACATATTTGTTAAAAGTACCCTAATGCATGATGGCGGGCGCTGCTTGGAGAGGGATAAAACAGTGGGGATTACAATTAAAGACATAGCGGCGAAAAGTAATGTATCTTGCTCAACGGTTTCCCGTGTTATCAGCAATAATCCCAATGTCAGCAGGGTCACTCGTGAGAAAGTGGAGAAAGCTATAAAAGAGCTCGGCTATAATCCCAGCCATATCGCGCGTGGTTTGGTAACTGGCAAGATCGATGTGGTGGCCCTGATTGTCGGGGATATCCGGAACCCTTTTTATGCCGAATTGACCAGGGTAATCAGGGAAACGTTGAGCAAGTTCGGTTACCTTACTGTATTGAGTGAGAGTGATTATGATGCTGCGAAAGAAGAAAATTATATTCGCTCCGTGGCTGGGTACGGTTTCAGCGGCATTATAATGTTCACCGCCATGGAAACGCAATCATTGATTAATCAACTAGAGAATCTTGCTTGCCCGGTGGTTCTGTTGAACCGGTACCTTCCCTCGTACGAGACGGACGTTGTGGCTGTGGACAACTACCTGGGAGGTTTCATGGCCGCAAGGCACCTCCTGGAGCTGAAGCACCACAAGGTGGCTGTATTGATCGGCCCGCGTGAATCGAGCGCCAGCAGCGAGCGCCTCAGGGGCTTCAAGGATGGATACCGGGAACACGGCATAGGTATCCCGGAGGAAAGGATTATCTACGGTAACCTGAAGATGGACTCGGGCTATCAATTTGCCCATCGGCTGGTTGAAGAAAAAGGAAACATTTCGGCTGTCTTTTGTGGAAATGATCTTATGGCCATAGGCCTTATGGAGGGACTCGATAAATACAATTTGAGAGTACCGGAAGATTTCAGTATCGTTGGGTACGATGACATTGACATGGGATCTCTTATCAAGGTCAAGTTGACTACGGTGTCTCAACCGGTCCAGGAGATGGGGAAGATGGCCGCCGAGATTCTGACGGAACGTATGAGGGGTAGCGGTGGATCCTACCGGAGAATAATGCTTACGCCGCGATTGATTGTCCGGGAGAGTACCATGGAGTACCGGGATTGACGTGAAGAAGGGTTTTTTTGTTCGCAGTTTTGGTACCGTTACCAAAGGGCCGTTTACTGGCTTAAATACAAACGGAAGGCTTGCAGCCCGGTCACCGGAAGCGCGGGATGCGCAGGACCATTGTGTTGCACGAGAAAATTAAAAACGGGGGGTAGCGCTGTGGAAGAAGTGGTGCTCGTCGGAGGAGTTCGTACTGCCGTGGGGACCATGAACGGTAGTCTGAAAGACGTTCACCAGACTGACCTGGGTGCCCTGGTCATTGAGGAGGTGTTGCGTCGCCTGGAGGTCGACGGGAAACTGGTTGACGAAGTGATTGTGGGTAACGTCGGCCAGGTCGCTGAAAGCGGTTTCATCGCCCGGGTATGTTCTTTGAAGGCGGGTTTGCCGCTGGAGACCACCGCCTATTCCGTCAATCGCCAGTGCGGTTCCGGTCTTCAGGCGGTCAACTGTGCCGTGCAGGCCATCCAGAGCGGCAATGCCGGGGTGGTGGTGGCCTGCGGGACCGAGAACATGAACCAGTTGCCGTACTACGTGCGCAAGGGGCGGTTTGGGTATCGTTTCGGCCACGGGCAATTGGAAGACGGTTTGCTGACCATATTGACCTGGCCGATGGGTCCCTATCCTAACGGGGTTACCGCCGAGAACGTCGCCGAACGGTTCGGCATTTCGCGAGAGGAACAGGACCTGTTCTCTCTGGAGAGCCAGCGCAAGGCCGAAACGGCCATCAGGGAAGGCAAGTTTGACGCGGAAATTGTGCCGGTGGAAATCCCTGGCAAGGGAGAGACAAAAACGTTCCGGCAGGATGAGCATCCCCGTTTCGGGTTGACCATGGAGCAGTTGGCCAGGCTCAAGCCGGCTTTTCGCGAGGGCGGATCGGTTACGCCCGGAAATTCGTCCGGAATAAACGATGGGGCCGCAGCGGTGCTAGTGATGTCCGCCCGCCGGGCCGAGCAGTTGGGGTTAAAACCTCTCCTCCTTATACGCAGCCAGGCGGTAGCGGGCGTCGACCCCGCCATCATGGGCGTCGGTCCCATCGGGGCCACGCAAAAGGCGGTGGCCAAGGCGGGATTGAAGATGGACGACATCGATCTGTTCGAAGTGAACGAAGCCTTTGCCGCGCAGGCGATCCAGGTCGTCAGGGCCCTCGGTATTCCGAAGGAAAAAGTCAACGTCAACGGCGGTGCCATCGCCCTGGGCCACCCCATCGGCGCCACGGGGGTGATCCTGACGGTGAAACTTCAGGGGGAAATGGCCAGGCGGCGGGCCAGGTACGGAGTCGTTACCATGTGTATCGGCGGCGGCCAGGGCATCGCCACGGTATTCGAAAACATAGCCGTATGAACGGGTTGGCAACGGGCAGGTTTCCCGCGCCTGCCGGCTGCAAGTCGGGCAAGGGGGGAATGGGGATGCCTGAAATATACCGTACTCGGGCGTTATCGGCCGCAGATAATCTGATGTTCCAGGAACTCAACGGGGCCCGGTTCCTCTCGTACCGGACGGCGCCTAACGTATGGGAAGACTTCATTTCTACCGCCCAAAAATACCCTGGCAAGGCTGCCGTTGTTGGCGAAGAGCAGTCTCTCCGGTATTCCGAACTGGCTGATAGGGCAAGACGCTTTGCCAGCGGTTTGTATCACTTGTGTAAGGTTAGGAAAGGAGATGTAGTGGCGCTTTTACTGGTTAATAGTTTGGAGTTCTGCATCGCATTTTACGCTTTAATGTACCTGGGGGCAATCGTGGTACCGCTTAGTACCAAGTTAAGAGCCGGTGAACTGGAGTATATGCTAGAAAACTGCGGGGCCAGAGTTCTAATCGCTAATCCCGAATGGTTGACAAACGTGAGGGCGGCTATTTCTAACGGCCTTGTTGAGCGGGTGATTGTAGCGAGTGCTGAGACGGATTCCCATCCGGCTTTCCTGAAATTCGGCTCGGTGTACCATGACATTCCTGTCGAGCCGGGTACCGTCAGTGCTCGGAATGGGGCTGTCATAATGTACACTTCGGGAACAACAGGGAGGAGCAAGGGCGCATATCTCAGTCATTGTAACCTATTGCAGAGTGTCGCAACCTATGAACACACTCTTGGACTTACCAATTCTGACAGTGCATTGATCGCCGTTCCTATTTTTCATATCACCGGGTTAGTAGCTTTGTTCCTATTGTTCATGCACTTAGGCGGTACGGTTCATTTGCAAAGATATTTCAAAACAGATCAGGTCGTGGATATTTTGAAGAATCGAGACATCTCTTTCTTTCACGCGGTACCTGCAATTTACCTAATGCTCCTGGAATATGGGCCGAGACGCACGGAACTGCCCTTTCTGCGGAAAGTGGCATGCGGCGGAGGGCCTATTGCGCCTGATACCATTTTGAAATTTAAGGAATGGTTGCCGCAAGTTGAATTCCATACGGTTTACGGGTTAACTGAGACCAGTTCACCGTTATCGGTTTTCCCCGGAGACGCCGCCGCCAGTCCTAAGATTGGTTCTTGCGGGTTACCTGTTCCGATTGCCCGGTGCATGATAATCGACTCTCAAGGGAGGGATGTTTCCGAAGGCGGCGTCGGGGAGTTGTTGGTCCGTGGAGCGATGGTTGCCCAAGAATACTGGCACGACCCCATCGCGACTGAAGAATCGTTCGTCGATGGCTGGTTCCGGACCGGCGATGTGGCTAGAATCGATCAGGACGGGTACCTTTATATCCTCGACCGAATAAAAGATATGGTAAACCGTGGTGGTGAAAAGATTTATTCTATAGAAGTGGAAAATGTCATCTATACCCACGCCGGTATAAAAGAGGTTGCAGTAATCGCTTCGAATGATCAGGTCTACGGCGAAGTGGCCAGAGCTATAGTGGTGCCGTATACGGGGATACGGGTGACCGAGGACGAAATCCGTGATACGGTACGAGAAAAGCTGGCTTCTTACAAGGTTCCCAAATACGTAAATTTCGTCGATGAATTGCCACGAAATGCCAATGGAAAAATCGACAAAAGGCTATTGAGAGAGCGCTATTCTTAGTTGTCTCCGTTATAAGTTCACAGCTTTACATACACATTTAAGGAGCGTGATAGACAAGCATGAGGCGGCCGGTATTTAAGAGTAGCGATGAAGTGGCAGAAATGGTTTTCGACGGAGCCACCGTAACTACGATCGGCATGACCTTGGCCGGGGCCAGTGAGGAGATCCTCAAAGCTCTTGAAGAAAGCTTCCTGTCTACCGGTCATCCCAGAAACTTAACCCTGGTACATTCCGCCGGGCAGAGCGACCGCATGCGGGGTATCCAGCATTTGGCCCACGAAGGAATGGTTGCCCGCATCATTGGTTCCCACTGGGGCCTACAGCCGCGTTGGATGGAAATGATATCCAATAACCAGGTGGTCGCCTACTGCATGCCCCAGGGTCAGATGGCCCAATTGTATCGAAGCATGGCGTGCGGCCTGCCCGGGAAGTTATCCAAAATAGGGCTTGGTACTTTTATCGATCCCAGAGTGGAAGGAGGGAAAATGAACGAGCGCACCAGGCCGCTGGACGATCTGATCGAAGTAGTGACCATTGGAGGAGAAGAATACCTTCTTTACAAATCAATACCTCTGAATTTCGTGATTATCAGAGGAACCACCGCGGATGAGAACGGAAACATTACCGCTGAGGAAGAAGCCATCAAGCACGAGATTTTACCGGCGGTTCTGGCCGCGAAGCGTTTCGGAGGAAAAGTCATCTGCCAGGTGAAACGGGTGGCCGAGGCTCATTCCCTGGATCCCAAGCAGGTTGTGGTGCCGGGGGTATTTATCGACGTGGTGGTCGTCTGCCGGAACCCGGACGAGGATCACCGGCAGAGTTCCAGCTGGGTTTACGATCCTGCCTACAGCGGCCAACTCCGGGTCCCGTTGTCAACGGCGCAGCCGTTGCCGTTGACTGTTCGCAAGGTGATCGGCCGCAGGGCCATGATGTATTTGGAGCCCGATGCCATAATCAACCTGGGTACCGGTATTCCCAACGACGTGGTCGGGCCGATCGCGGCGGAGGAAGGGATTATGGATGAAATAACCATTACGGTGGAGTCCGGCGTTTACGGTGGTATACCGGCAGGGGGCATCGATTTCGGGGTGGCCAAAAATACTGACGCCCTCATTGAACACCAGGCCCAATTTGATTTTTATAACGGCGCCGGGGTTGATTTTACCTTTATGGGTGCCGGGGAAATGGATGCGGATGGTCACGTCAACGCCACAAAAATGGGTAAGAATGCCACTGGGTCTGGTGGGTTTATCGATATAACCCAGTGTGCGAAACACGTTGTTTTTTGCTCGACCTTTACCACCGGCGGGCTGGAGGTTGCCTTCACCGACGGGAAGGTCAGTCTGGTTCGGGAAGGCAAGATAAGAAAGCTGGTTAAGAATGTCCAACAGATATCTTTTAATGGAATAATGGCTAGAAAAAGGGAGGGGCAAAAAGTACATTTCGTAACAGAGAGGTGCGTCTTCGAATTGCAAAAGGACGGCCCGGTCTTGATGGAAATAGCTCCTGGCATTCGCCTGGAAGAAGATATTTTGGCTCAAATGGACTTTCAACCCAAAATAAGCCATCCCCTTAAAGTAACTAATGAAGCAATCTATTCTCAGAGCAGGTTTGGTCTAAAGGAAATCTTAGTCGCCAAGAGAACACTTTGAAACATAGCCGGGAGGAATGATCATGAAAATGTTAAAAGATAAAGTTGCCTTGGTTACCGGCGCCGGACGGGGCATCGGCAAGGGCATAGCGGTCAGGTTGGCCAATGAGGGGGCTCGCGTGGTTGTGGCTGATGTCAAGATGACGTTGGCTCATGAAGTAGTGACGGAGGTTACCGCGGCCGGAGGCTCGGCCGAGGCATACGAGTGCAACGTGGCGGACAGGCCCCGGGTGGAAGAGATGTTCAAACACATTGAGACGGAAGTCGGACCGCTCTACTGCCTGGTAAACAACGCCGGAATTAATCGGGACGGACTGCTGCACAAGCTTTCGCTGGAGGAATGGAATGAAGTAATTGCTGTTAATTTGACCGGCACGTTCCATTGCTGCCAGTTGGCTGCACAGTATATGCGTGAACGTGAGGAAGGTCGGATCATCAACATTTCTTCCGCAAGCTGGTTGGGAAATGTCGGTCAGGCAAATTATGCCGCCTCCAAGGCGGGTGTAGTCGGGTTGACCAAGACCGCGGCCCGGGAACTGGCCAGAAAAGGCATCACGGTGAACGCGATTTGTCCAGGGTTCATAGATACCGAGATGACCAGAGGGGTGCCACCAAGAGTATGGGAAATAATGGTTGGCAAGATTCCCATGGGCCGGGTGGGCAGTCCGGACGACGTCGCCAAATTGGTTGCCTTTCTGGCATCATCCGATGCCGCTTACATCACCGGGGAGGTAATCAATGTGGGTGGAGGAATGATACTGTAAGACGCATATCTGCACGAAAGGGTAGTTGATTTTAATGGAAATTAAAGCGATTATGGTTATCGGCGCTGGGCTGATGGGTTCCGGCATTGCGCAGGTGTGTGCTGAGGCGGGTTACCAGACGTTGTTGGCAGACGTGAATCTCGATGTTGCGCAGAGAGGCTTTACCAATATTCAGCACTTCCTTCAGAGAAAAGTGAAAAAAGGCAAATTGGAATCGGATAAATTGGCGCAAATAGTCAGAAATATTCGTCCAGTAGAGAGTATGGCAGCGGGATACGACGTAGACTTTGTTATCGAGGCCGTATCGGAAAATGTTGATTTGAAAAAGGGCGTTTTGGCCAAGCTCGACAGTATATGCAAGAAAGAGACCATCATTGCCACTAACACCTCGACGATTTCTGTTACTTTACTGGGAGGAGCCACAAGCCGACCTGACAAAGTGATCGGAATGCACTTTTTTATCCCGGCACCGGTAATGAAGCTAATAGAAATTACACCCGGGCTCAGAACGTCACAGGAAACCGTTGATGCGACAATGAGTCTGTCGCGGTCCCTTGGAAAGACGCCGGTCAAGGCGCCCGACAGTCCGGCGTTCCTGGTGAACAGACTGTTGGTGCCCATGTGGAACGAGGCTATGTTCCTCGTTATGGAAGGAAGCGAGCCGGCGGATATCGACGAGGCGGCGAGGCTGGGAGGAAACCTCCCGATGGGTCCACTGGAACTGGCCGACTTTGCGGGCCTCGACACCGTCCTCGCGGTGATGGAGGAGATTTATCGTCAACTAGGGGACCCCAAGTATAGACCGTGCCCTTTGCTCAAGAAAAAGGTTGGGGCGGGAATGTTAGGCCGGAAAACGGGCGAGGGTTTCTATAGGTACGAAACAGGGCAGAAATAGGTGGGTAACGTGAAAGTTCATCACGTAGGTATCGTGGTTCATAACGAGCAAGTGGCAAGGGAACTCATGGAATCTTTGGAGTTGAAAGAAGATTACCGTGGCTACGTTGCAGAGTATCAGTCGCTGTGTATTTTTTCCCAAAAGGAAGATGGGAGCGTTGTTGAATTTGTGGTCCCTTCTGGTGGAACATTGGCCACTTATAATAACGGAAAGGGAGGTATTCACCATATAGCTTTTGAGGTAGACGACATAGGAGCGCATAAGAGGCGTTTAGAAGCTAAGGGGGTTCGTTTTTTAGAGGATAAGCCCGTTAAGGGTGCAGGAGACTTTGTGGTCAACTTCGTCAGGCCGCGTTCTTTGGGCGGGATTTTGGTCGAGTTTGTGCAACTCATATAGGAAAACATGGCTATCATCTTAAATAAGGAGTGGATTGCATGAATGCAAAGGTATATGTTTTAGATTACGGAACAAACCTCACAGATGTTTCGGTGTTACTGGCTGGTAAAGGCATGGGCCAGGTCATTAAGATTCCGGTGTTCGGTGTTTTTATTGACCATCCCCACGCCAAAATAGTGGTAGACACCGGGGTAAACAATGTAAACGCACCGGGGCCCGCAAATTGGAAGCATCAGCACAGTGAAACCCAGACCACTGTAGAGCAGTTGAAGCTACACGGGGTAGATGCTTCGGCAATTGACTATGTGATTAGTACTCATTTGCACTATGATCACGCGGGAAATATGCACGTGTTCCCCAGGGCAAAGGTTATTGTGCGTCGTGAAGAACTCGAAAAAGCCTATGTTCCCATTGAGCCCGGAGATATTACGTACAACCGAGAGGATTTTGATCGGGCGCTAAATTATGTACTGGTACCTAACGGCCTGGATTTTGAGTTGGTGGACGGCGTAAGGGTACTTTCAACTCCTGGACATACCGCCGGCAGCCAGTCGGTATTGGTAGAAACCTCGGATGGTAATGTTCTCTATGCCGGCGACGCGGTTTATATGTATGAAAACTGGGAGAAAAACGTTCTACCGGGGATATGCTACAGTGCTGAAAAACAGTGGGAGAGCATTGCCAAGCTTAAGACCCTCCGGAACTTGGTGCTACTGCCTGGACACGAGCCCAAACTGAACTTGACGAAACATTACGGCGTCTAACGTAAGATAGGGTGCAATGGGGTAGGAGAGCGGCCACTGAAGCAGGAGGCTGAGACAGTGGGTGTGAGCCCGGCGGTGCGCACTGGGAAGCCGGGATTGGGGAAGGGGTTGGTGCGCATGAACGGCTAGAGTCAGTATTTGAGGCCGGTTATCGAAATTTATGAGGAGGTATAACAAGGGATGAATAGAAAGGCCATGCTAGCCTATCTGGTAACGGCGATGTTGCTGGTTTCGTTGCTCGCCGGGTGCGGAACGGCCAATACGAGTCAGACAAATAACACCAAGCCGACCCAGACCGGGTTCCATTCCACCAAGACCAAGGGGTTCGTCATCGGTTTTGCCAACGGGTATTTTGGCAATACCTGGCGGGCTCAGTTTATCGACGATGCGCAGAAAGTTGCCGATCAATACAAGCAACAAGGGATAATATCCAAGTTTATCGTTGAAAACGTTAACGACGATGCGACTCAACAGGTCCAACAACTCAATAGCCTGATTGACCAGGGTGTGGATGCCCTTCTAATCAACCCGGTTTCTCCGGAAGCACTGGCTCCGGTAGTTAAGAGGGCTCTGGCAAAAAATATCCTGATCGTGAACGTCGACGATCCTGCTGCCTACCAGGGAACGTATTCGGTTCTGGGTGATCACCAGGACTTCTTTGGCATCCAGACTAAATGGCTGGCGCAAACCTTAAACGGCAAGGGCAATATAGTTTATATTTCCGGGCTAAACGGTAATTCCTGCGACAAGCTCAGGACGGCCTATGCCGAGGGGATTCTCAGTAAGTATCCTGGCATCCATATTATGGCAACGGCTCCGGGTGGTTGGAACGAGACAACCTCCGAAAAGGACATGAGTAATTTCCTGGCCACATACCCGAAGATTGACGGTGTGCTTGAACAGGATGTCATGGCGGAAGGGGTTATGCGCGCCTACGACATCGCTGGAAAGCCGTATCCTCCGATGACCGGGGATTACACCTACGGCTTCTTCAGGAAATGGGCGCAGCACCCCGATTTGAAGAGCATCGGTGTCACATACAACCCCGGGATTGGTGCCGACGCCCTTGAGGTCGCGGTTCATATTCTCCAGGGTGACCAGTTCAAAGCGGGCGTACTGCAGCCCAACCCGGAGAATTCCAGTCTGGTTAATACGGTCATCGTCCCGCCGGCTTATGTTGTTACCAAGGATGCGCAGCCCGACGCCCCGTGGCTGAACGATACCTACGTTCCGAACCTTAAGGAATATACCAAGGCCATCAGTCTTGCCGATGCGCTGAAGCTTGGTCAGGGGCAACCGGACACGGCCGACCTTGATAGTGTGTTAAGCCCAGACCAAGTAGCGTCATATTTCCAGAGTAAGTAGACACGATGGAGGGACTTGTGCCGGGAGAAACGGCCGGCACAAGTCCTCCCCCTAAGGAAAGAGGGAAGGGTAATGCCGTTACTGCAATGCACGGGGATAAAAAAGTGGTTTGGGGCCGTCAAGGCTTTGGATGACGCAAATTTTTCGGTGGATCCCGGTGAGATCAGAGCCATCTTCGGCGGCAACGGCTCGGGGAAAAGTACTCTTGCCAAAATATTGTCAGGGGTCGTCAGGAAAGACAAAGGGATCATTAAACTCAACGGTCAAGAAGTGGTAATTAATTCTCCTATTACCTCAAAAAGGATGGGGGTGATTGCCACGGCGCAAGAGCTAAGTCTGTCCAATAATTTGACAGTAAAAAAGAATGTTGTGCTTTCTATATTGCCGACCCGCTATAAAATATTGGAAGATCAAAAAATGATCGATCGAATGGCCCGCACGGCACTGGAAATGGTTAAGCTTGATTCGTTTAAGGATGATTTTGTTGCCGACCTTTCCACGAACCAAAAATATATGGTCGAGTTCGCCAAGGCATTGGCGCAGCAGCCCAAAATCTTGATTCTGGATGAAGTGACATCTGCTTTATTTAGCAGTGACTTTGACATCATTAAGAACATAGTGTTTGAGTTGGCTAGAAATGGCACCACTGTCTTGTTTATCTCTCATCGCCTTTCAGAAATTTTTTCGATATGTAACACGGTAACGATTTTGCGAAACGGTGTCACGGTGGGTACCTTTGACCTCAAGGAGATCGACAAGAACAGCCTGCTGACCATGATGGGTGGAAGCGAACATGACGGGGATGCTTATGCGGAGTTCTCTGAGGAAGAAGACGCCGCCCGTCCGGCGAATATCCCGGTCTCAGAGTCCAGGGTAACGGTGTCCTTTGAGAACCTGCAGTTGCCTTCCTTCGGGAAGACGGTCAAACTTGAGGCGCGGGAAAGGGAATTCGTCGGGGTCTCCGGGCTGCAGGGGCAGGGGCAAAGCGAACTGATACGGACGATCTTCGGGCTGAACGGGGAAGTCCGTGGCAAGCTGGAGGAGGCAGACTTTGCCATTGAGTCGCCGGCGGCGGCGGTAGGTTTGGGTTTTGCTTTCCTTTCAGGTGATCGGGAAAGGGAGGGAACGTTCAGCGAACGCTCGGTGCGTGAAAATATCGATGTTGTTGTTGATGTCGTTTTAGGAAGGGGCCAGGCCGATTACAGCAAGTTGATAGACAACCTGAACATCGCTCTGCATAACCTAGGCCAGCCTATCAAGAACCTCAGTGGCGGTAACCAGCAAAAAGTTATTATCAGTCGGTGGCTGGCAAAGAGACCCAAGGTTCTGCTGGCCGACGATCCAAGTAAGGGCGTAGATGTGAACGCTCGCCATGATATTCATCGGATCATAAAGGACATGATTGATGACGGATCAGTCGTCATTATGGCGTCAAGCGATGACGAAGAACTGGTTAGCATTTGCGAAATGATACCAAATTCCCGGGTCTTAATCATGTATAAAGGTTCGATCGTTAAGACTCTCCGTGATTCGGAAATAACTGTGCACAATATCGTGTCATCGTCAATCTCTGCGGGTAGCGGCGGTGGTGCTGTTTAGTTGGCTACAGGTTATTGAAGGGGGAACTGTATAGTGGTCAAAATGAGAAATGTGGTGAAATGGAGCTCTTTTCCCTCCCTGTTGCTTTGCGTGGTATTTGTGGCACTGAACGGTTTTATTACGAAGGGTTTTCTTTCGTGGTCTTCTATGGGCGGTTTTCTGCAGGCCATTATACCGTTGATCATTCTAAGTATTGGCGAGAGTGTGGTATTGTTGGGGGGCGGTATTGATATTTCCGTTGGGGCATCTGTCTCGCTCATAAATGTTATACTTGCCACCATGAGTCAGAGGGGCACCTCGGCGGAGGCCTTGATAGGAATCGCTCTGATTTGTGGCTTGGCAATTGGGGCGCTTAACGGCTTATTGATATCGATTGTGAGAATCAGCCCGCTACTTGTAACGTTTGCAACTTCATATATCATTTCTGGTATGGCTTTAACAATATTGCCGACACCGGGAGGCTCCATGCCTGACAGCCTGACCAATTTTTATCTGTCCAATGTCCTCTTTGTGATTCCAAGCGCGGTGATATTTCTTGCCATTGTTTATGCAATTTGGCTAGTGTGGCATCTGTCACCGATGTCGACGCATCTATACGCTACTGGAAACAACATTTTTAAGGCCTTTTATTCGGGAATAGCCGTAACCAGAATACAGTTTATGACTTACCTGTTTGCGGGATTTGCCAGCAGTATAGCCGCGCTGGCCCTGACGAGCTACATGGGGGCGGGAGACGCGCGCGTAGGACTGCCGCTTACCCTTAACGCCATTGCCGCCTGCGTCATCGGGGGAATTTCACTGGCCGGTGGAGCCGGAAACGTGTCGGGAGCCGTTTTCGGATCCTTCTTCCTGGGACTCGTATTGACGATTATTCTGGGTCTCGGGATACCGACCTATTACCAGAACTTTGCTTCGGGATTGGTGATCTTAATTGGAATATTCACAGCTGTCATGGCCGGAAAAAAAGGTGTGCTTAAACCGAATAGGTAAGTTGTAAGCTAGTTATAAGGAGCAAATACCATGTCAGTCAAAAAAACGCATTTTGTGTCTAAAAATGGCTTTTCAGGAGCTAACGGCATCACATCGGAAGAGCTCAAGCTATTTGTTGTTCCGGTAGCTATCAGCGTCCTGCTTTTCGTAGTCGGACAAGTCATGAGACCCGGTTTCGCGAGTATTTCCAATATAGGAAATATCCTGGCCATAGCCAGTATCCTCGGTTTTGCCTCAATGGGCCAAACCCTTGTCATCGTCTCGGGCGGCGAGGGGATAGACCTTTCGGTAGGCCAGTTGATGTCCATGGGGGCCGTCATAGGTTGCGTTTACCTGAACGGAATGAACGGCAACATCGCTCTGACCATCCTTATTTTGGTTATCTTCGGAGCTGTCATTGGATTGATCGATGCCCTTGGTATAGTGTGGGTGGGTATTCCTCCGTTGGTCATGACTCTGGCCATTGGCACATTGGCTGGTGGTTTCACCCTCGCCTTCACCCGGGGCGAGCCACAGGGATCAGTGCCGTCAATACTGCTGGCCCTGGGTGGAAGCGGTATCGGGGCCTTTTTCAAGTGGCTCTTTGTTTTAGAGATTATCGCCATAGTCATAGTGGAGTTCGTCCTTAGGAAGTCTAAATATGGTAAAGCTCTCTACCTCACCGGCAATAACCGCAACGCCGCTCGGCTATGTGGTATCAAGACCGCACGGATTATCGTTATGACCTACGTCATTGCCGGCATAATCGGCACCTTAAGCGGGCTCATGTTGCTCTCCTTCATAGGGTCGGCACAATTGGAAATGGGTAACGATTATACGATGCTTTCCATTGCCGCCGTCGTGATCGGGGGCACCCAGTTGGCGGGTGGGAAGGGTACCTACGTGGGCTCATTTTTGGGGGCGATTGTGCTCATTGTTTTAACGAGTGTTCTGATATCCATTGGTATTCCATCGGGAATGCGAGAGACTATTACCGGTATTGTCTTGGTGTTGATTCTCCTTGTCTATTCACGGCAGCCCAGCATACGTCAGTAAAAAGCCGTATGATGGAAATTTTGGTTGGTTGTAAATATATTCCTCAAGGAGGCAGATACTGTTATGAAAGGCAACGTCGTTATCGTTTCGGGTGTGAGAACGGCCATCGGCAGATTCAGTGGGTCCCTAAAAGATCTTAAAGCGGCGGAACTGGGCGGAATAGTTATCAGGGAAGCCGTCGACAGGGCGGGGATCGATGGGAAACTTGTCGACGAGGTCATCATGGGTTGCGTGGGGCAGGTGTCCAAAGACGCTTTTCTCGCCCGCGTCGCTGGTATCAAGGCCGGCCTGCCGGTTGAAACTTCGGCGATGACTGTAAACAGGCTCTGCAGTTCGGGGTTGCAGGCTATCGTTCTTGGGGCTATGGAGATCGAGACTGGATTTGCCGATGTCGTGGCTGCCGGCGGTTCTGAATCCATGACCAATTTGCCCTACTATTTGTGGAAATCCCAGTTCGGCTATGTAATGGGTCATCGTCAGTTGGAGGACGGTCTTATAGCAGCGCTATCCGATCCGTTCTACGAATACCAAATGGGTATGACGGCTGAAAATGTGGCTGATAAATACGGCATAAGCAGGGAAGATCAGGACTATTTTGCGGTCGACAGCCAGATCAAAGCCGCCCGCGCCATTGAATCGGGACTTTTCAAGGAAGAGATCGTCCCAATAACTGTTAAGGTTGACAAAGTCCGTGAAATGATTTTTGACACTGACGAGCATCCCAGACGGGATTCCACTTATGAAAAACTCGCCAAACTGCGTCCGGCCTTTAAGAAGGACGGAACCGTCACGGCGGGAAACGCTTCCGGTATTAATGACGGCGCGGCATGCGTGATAATGATGGCTGAGGAAAAGGCGCGGGAGTTGGGTCTCGAGCCGCTCGTCCGAGTGGTTGAGGCCGCTGCGGCCGGCGTACCGCCTGAAATCATGGGCACGGGTCCGATTCCGGCGGTGCGCAAACTGCTCAAAAAGACCGGAATATCACTTGATGATATCGGCCTGATTGAATTGAACGAAGCATTTGCGTCGCAGAGCCTTGCCTGTATCCGCGAGCTGAACTTGGACGTGAAAAAAGTGAATGTAAACGGCGGGGCAATCGCATTCGGACATCCGATCGGCGCCACCGGAGCGATACTGACGGTGAAGCTTATGAACGACATGCGCCGCAAGGGAGTGCGTTATGGTTTGGAGACCCTCTGCATAGGTGGGGGCCAGGGACTGGCGGTTCTTTACGAGTTGGTATGACGAGTTTGCCGCAAGCGGAGGGGGACCGGGAGTGGCCGAGCAGCAAGTGGCAGTAGTTTCGGGAGGGAGGTATGGCCTGGGGGCGGCTCTGGTCGGGGAATTCGTCGCCGCGGGCTACCGCGTAATCGCGACGTCCCGTCGTTGGACCTCCGCCGGAGTGGAGGGATCGGAGACCATGGTTTTGGACGTTGCCGATGCACGATCGATGGCTGAATTCACCACCGGGCTTCAAAGGCGGGTATCCCGCGTCGACGTGTTGGTCAACAATGCCGGGGTGGCGGGACCAACGGCACCGATCGGCTCGATTTCGGACACGGAATGGGACGAGGTTTTCGCGGTGAACGTCAGGGGGGTTTTCTGGATGTGCCGGGCGCTGCTGCCTCTTTTAAGGCGGTCGGATTCCGGAGCCAGAATCATCAACATCGCTTCGATGACCGGGAAGCGACCGCTCTTCCAGCGTGCCCCCTATGCCGCCAGCAAGATGGCGATAATAGGTCTCACCCGTTCCCTGGCCCTTGAACTGGGACCGGAAGGGATTACCGTCAACAGCGTCAGTCCCGGCAACGTCGAAGGGGACAGGATCTCGGCCGTCATTGCCGGTCAGGCCCTGGCCCAGGGTCGACCGGAATCCGAGGTGAGGCGGGAGTTTGCCGCCTCGAGCCCGCTGGGACGGTTTGTGAGTCCGGAGGCAGTGGCCCGGACGGTACTGTTTCTTGCCTCGGACGCGGCGCGGGAAATTACCGGGGCGGATTTCGGGGTCACGGCGGGCGTATGGATGGATTAGCTTTTTTCGACCAGGGAAATGACTTTAAGGCTGGTAGCCATGAACGGGAGGAGCTAGCGTGGCCATTAGGCTGGTTGACCTGAGCCAGGAGATATACCAGGGAATGCCCGTTTATCCCGGGCATCTGAAGACGGCGGTCTGGGAATATCACTCTCACGAAGAGACACGTAGATCCTTGCAGACGGGTTTTTCCTACGCAACAAGAGGCCTTTTGCTTAGTGACCACGGCCCGACCCATGTCGACGCCATCAACCATGTCGACCCCGCTCCCGGCGCCCAGTCAATCGACCAGTTGCCGCTGGAATTTTTTTATACTTCCGCCGTCTGTATCGACGTATCGCACGTTTCCTCCCATGAGTATTTGACAGTGGAGGTCTTGAGCCTGGCCTGTCAAAGAAATGACCTGGAGATAAGAAAAGGAGATACGGTGTTGCTTTATACGGCCCACTGGGACCGCAATTACGGTACCGATAAATGGTTGACGGAATATACCGGATTGGATCGTGCAGCCACGGAATGGCTGGCCCAAAGGGGTGTGGTGAATATCGGTATCGACGCCCCCAGCATCGACAACCCGATGGACAGGTCTTATCCCGCCCACACCGTGTGCCGTGAGCAAGGGATCCTGAATACCGAGAATCTGGCCAATCTGAAAATGGTTAGAGCCAAACGGTTCCGCTACGCCGGCTTCCCGTTACGGATCAGGGGCGGGACCGGATCCCCCGTACGGGCGGTCGCCATTTTGGAGGATTAATTAACCCTGAGGAGAATTGCATGAAACGGATTGTGATCGCTCCCGATTCCTTTAAAGAGAGTCTCGATGCCTGTCAGGTCGCTGCGGCGATAGCGGCTGGACTCAGAAAAGAGTTCCCGGCGGTGGACCTGGTTGAAGTGCCTATGTCCGACGGCGGCGAAGGGTTGGCTTCAACCCTGGTGGCGGCAACGGGTGGAAGACTTTTAACGGCGGAGGTAACTGGCCCCTTGGGGGAACCGGTTTCCGCCAAGTGGGGCATCCTCGGCGACCAAAGCACGGCCGTTGTGGAGATGTCACAAGCGTCCGGTCTGGCCCTGGTTCCGCCGAACCGGCGCAACCCCATGATCACCACCAGCTTCGGCACCGGGGAGTTGATCCGGCAGGCTTTGGCCATGGGATGCTCCGAGGTGGTCATCGGGATCGGTGGCAGCGCGACCAATGACGGGGGAGCCGGCATGGCGCAGGCGTTGGGTGCCCGCCTACTTACTGCGGACGGCGGCGAGATCGACAGGGGGGCGGCCGGGCTACGGGATCTGCAGCACATTGATGTCCGTGGAATGGATTCCCGCCTGGAGAAAGCAAGGTTCCTGGTGGCCGTGGACGTTACCAATCCGCTTTGCGGCAGCGACGGGGCATCATCCGTTTACGGCCCCCAGAAGGGGGCGACTCCGGAGATGGTGCCGGTTCTCGACGACCTGCTCGCCCACCTTGCGTCAGTCGTCCGCCGGGACCTGGGGGCGGATATAATGAACCTGCCCGGGGCCGGGGCCGCCGGGGGTATGGGTGGGGGATTGGCGGCCTTTTTGCGGGCGACGTTGAGTCCAGGGGTGGAGCTGGTTGTACAGATCGTCGGGCTGGAACGAATCGTTAGTCATGGAACGGACCTGGTGATTACAGGCGAGGGCGAAATCAACCGGCAGACCGCCTTTGGCAAGGTACCGGTAGGAGTAGCGAGGCTGGCCAAGAAATATGGCATACCGGTGATAGCCCTTGTGGGTTCGATCGGGGAAGGGGCGGCGGAGGTCTTGAACCACGGTATAGACGCCTATTTCAGTATTATACCGCGGCCGCTGACCCTGGCCGAGGCGCTCGAAAAGGACAAAGCCGCACACTTCCTGGCTGCCCAGGCGGAACAACTGGCCCGGCTGATCCGGCTCCTGGCGGGAGTACCGGATCGGCCGTGACCAAGCGTTGGAGCCGGAGGAATCGGGGAGCGGACTGGAGGTGGTGCGACAATATCCATCATTAACCTCGTGACGGTTTTCTTCGCCGGCGTTGCCACCTTTCTTTCCCCCTGCATCTTGCCGTTGATTCCGGTGTATCTGGCTTATCTTAACGGCTCGATGCTGCAGGCCCCGAAGGATGAAATCATCGCGTCTCAGATGGTGGTTGTTGTTAACACAATGTTCTTTATATTTGGTTTTACTCTTGTTTTCGTGCTCATGGGTTTGTCGGCAAGCACTATAGGCAATCTTTTGATCAGGCACCAGGTTTGGCTGAGGAAGTGTGCCGGAGTACTGCTGTTTATCCTCGGGCTGAACATGGCCGGGGTGTTACCGGTTAAAATTTTTGACCGGCAGATGAGAATGGGATTTGTGCCACGGGTATCGGGAATTCTGAATCCGTTGCTGTTTGGCATGGCTTTTGCGGCTGGATGGACTCCCTGTACCGGCCCCGTTTTGGCGGGTGTACTGGTGCTTGCAGGCAACAGCGCCAGTGCGGGAATCGGTACGGCCCTGCTCGCACTCTATTCTCTAGGATTGGGATTGCCCTTCCTGCTGGTGGCTGTTGCATTTGAAAGGCTGGAGCCGTTCCTTCGCCGATTTTCCCTCTCTGTAGTTGTGCAGAGGGTTTGTGGCATTATTCTGATTATTACGGGGTTGCTAATATTTGGTAATGACATCATGCGTTTGACAGGTTATGTGTAGTTTAGCTTAACCGTGACTGATATTGATTAAACATCAAAGATAAGGCGGTTACAGCTCTTATCTTTGCAGGGGTGTGTTGATTTGAGGAAGAGATATTTTGTTTCTCTGTACCTGTTGCTTTTAGTCGTCACATTGCTTGCAGGCTGTGGGAATCAACCGGCGCCAGGTCATAGGGATCAAGGGACGGCACCGCCCGAAGGGGTGGAAGTGGGGGATAGGGCTCCTGATTTTACCCTTACCGGGGTCGACGGTGCCAGGGTCTCCCTAACGTCACTGCTGGGGAAACCGATAATGATTAATTTTTGGACTACATTATGTCCCTATTGCGTGGAAGAGATGCATAATATTCAAAGTTTTTACAATTCTCATGGCCATGATATCGAGGTGTTAGGTGTGAATCTGACCAATGCCGATCAAGGGACGGCTGGTGTAAAGAATTTCCTGATCGTAAATCACTACACGTATCCCATCGCCCTCGACGTTGATGGAAAGGTTGGCGATCTTTACCTGATCCGTAATATACCGACGACTTTGTTCATCGATACCCACGGTGTAATCCGTTTCAAGTACATAGGGCCGATGAGTCCGGAGACCATGCTGGAAGGATTGGCCGCGACTGCTGCGTCTGAACCCCGACATTGAACATTGCGAGAACGGCAGAAAGCTCAAATCGGGGAGGATCAACAGCGAAGTGGCCGAATTGTTATCCATTGGACGCGAAATAGGGGTTCTTTTCATTTATGTTTTTCTAGGCGGTTTGGGACGATGGACGAGAATCCTGGAAAGGGAAACGGACAAGGCCATTTCGAACCTTATCTTTTATTTCACCATGCCCGCCCTTACTATCGCTTCCATGAGCCTACCGGTACATGGTCCCCAGTTGTACGAGGGACTGTTTGTGTTGGCAGCCGCCATTCTATTGGTGGGTCTCTCCTATTTCCTTATCGTTTTCATCTCAGATTTGTTCAGAGTAGAAGGGCCAATAGGAGATGCTTTCCGTTTTGGTAGCATTTTTGGCAACGTAACCTACCTGGGTTTTCCAATATGTTATCTATTATTCGGCAAGATTGGCGTTTTTTACGCAGCTCTTTATTCTCTCGGGCATAATCTGCTTTTTTGGACAATGGGTATATGGATGATAGGAAGGAGACAGGATAGCCGTCTCAAATGGCGTGAAATATTGAACGTAAATGTAGTTTCAATTATAGCAGGCTCGCTGCTGGCCGTTAGTCACCTGCATATCCCGCAGATTGTCTTTGAACCATTGAACGGCCTGGGCGAGGCCACGGTTCCTCTGGCTCTGATGCTGATCGGCTCTATGATGGCCGAAGGAGGCCTGAAAGCTTTGGTGGTCAATAAGCTGGTTTGTCTGTCCGCCGCAGTTAAACTCATTATCTTGCCTCTATTGACCTTGCTGTTGCTCCGCCTCCTCCCGTTTGTTTCACCGGTCGCCAAGACCGTCATATTGGTGGAAATGGCCATGCCAGCTGCCGCTCTTGCACCAACCGTTGCGCGAAGATATGATGGCGCTTATAATTTTCTCTCCCAAGTGGTGGTCTTTACCACCTTGCTCAGTCTACTCATCACTCCGGTCTTTGCCTGGCTCTCAGCCTATTAGTTGTACCGCCCCGGCGATAAGGCGCTTGGGGGAGCGGCTATCCCCCGGATGAATGATTTCCGGGTCTACTATGGGCTAACCCATAAAGCTTACGGAGACCCGGTCGGGGCGGCAAGGCTGGGTCCGGCAGGATCCAGGCGACGACCGCCTCCGCAGTGACGCCGGTTCGGTGGCCTTGACGGAGTGATTTCCGCCCCGGTATAATCAAGTGAAACCCAAGGTTTTCATTAATCATGAATGAATGAGGGAGGTATTTTTTTGTATACCAAGGCTTTCATTCCCTACCGCGCTTATTACAGCTCCCCCTTTGCCCGCTGGCAGGGCAGCCTGCAAAACGAAAACTCCATCGAACTGGGGGCGGCCACCGCCAGGAGGTGGCTGGCGGCCAAGGGGATGGAGGCGAAGATGTTCGATTACCTGTTCCTGGGGAAAACCATCGGCCAGTTGCATTCGTTTTACGCCGCTCCCTGGGCGGCCGCCCTCATGGGGGCGACGGACATCCCGGCCTGTCATATTCCCCAGGCCTGCTCCACGTCCACGACCTGTCTGAACCAGGCCGCGGCCGGTATTGAAACCGGTCTTTACGGAAACGTCTTTTGCCTCATGACCGACCGGGCCTCCAACGGCCCGTTCACGGTATGGCCCGATCCAACCGGACCGGGCGGTTCGCCGATTACGGAGAACTGGATGATGGACAATTTCGCCAGGGACCCTTGGGGCGGGGTGGCCATGATCCAGACGGCGGAAAACGTGGTCAGGAAGGCCGGGGGGATTACCAAGGAGGATTGCGACGCCGTCACCTTCCGGCGGTACGAGCAATACCGGGAGGCTTTGGCCGACGACCGGGCCTTCCAGAAGCGTTACATGTTCCCGGTGGAATACCGAAAGGGGAAAAAGCAAACCGCGCTGTTGGAGGCGGACGAAGGCGTCTATCCGACGACCCGGGAAGGGCTGGCCGGGCTCAAGCCGGTGGTCGAGGGCGGCGTGCACTCCTTCGGGGCCCAGACCCATCCGGCCGACGGCAACTGCGGCATCGTGGTCTGCACCAGGGAGAAAGCCAGGGAAATCAGCGCCGACGATAAAATAGAGATCCAGGTGCTTTCCTACGGTTTCGCCCGGGCCCCCAAGGCGCACATGGCCATGGCCCCGGTGCCGGCGGCCAGGATGGCGCTGGAAAAAGCGGGTGTCGACATCAAAGAAGTGAAGGCTATCAAGACGCACAACCCGTTTGCGGCCAACGACCTCTATTTTGCCCATGAAATGAACGTTGACGTCATGAGCATGAACAACTACGGCTGTTCCCTCATTTACGGGCATCCCCAGGGTCCTACCGCCGGCCGGACCGTCATTGAAATGATCGAAGAGTTGGTCCTCGCCGGCGGCGGTTACGGATTGTTCACCGGTTGCGCGGCCGGGGACACCGGCGCCGCCCTGCTGGTCAAGGTGTCCTGAGGCGGGTGAAGCCACAGGTTTTCTTTCCAGGGCCCGGGATGCGAAACCCGGGCCTTGTTGCATTCGGCGCCCGGCTACCACCTTCACATCGTACGCGCAAAAGTGCGGGGCCGAAACGAAAACGTCCCGGCGTCGTCCGGGTGGCTGTTCCGGCAAAAACAGAGGACGGGTCCTAAAGAATCGATATTTTGCGACCGAATATATGATGAGGTCTGATCTTCCGACCTCCGGGAGGTTGCCTTAAGGTGGAAATGTCCTTGGTCGCAGCTACAGGTGAAAGCCGGGTGCACCCGTGCGAAAGAATGAGAGCCGGGACCGGGCATGGGGGTGGCACGAAACACGTGCTCGAGAAGGAAGCGCTAAACTTTATTCTGCAGGATATGCCGGAGAGCATCATCAGCGCCATGTTCTGTTACGTATTTCTGGATCTTCGGTTCAGGTGGAAGGCCATATTCGTTATTGCGGTCATCGTGTCGTTGGCGAATATGGTAGAGGTCCTTCCACTGGCGGTGGGCATTCGGACTATATTATTGATACTTGCTAACACGGTATGTATTAGGGTATTTACAGGGAAGGATCTTTCCAAGGTGTTTGTCGCGGTGTTTGTTTTGTTCCTGCTCTATTTTATTGCTGATTTTGCCTTGGGTGTGTCAATGATGCGTGCCCTCGGAATGGACTACGCTCACGCTTATAATACGCCTTATTTACGGGCCCTTTTCAGTTATCCGACTCTTATTGTTACTTTGCTTGCCACGTACTACATGTACCGTTGGAAGAAGAGGAAAATGGTTGTATTTGAATAAAAACGCTATGATAGAGAGTGCTGTTTGGCGTTAGCAGCTCATGATCTGGTCAGACAAGGAAAAGAGGGCCAGAAGGAAGAGTGCAGGATAAGACCAATAGTATGTATTATAGATAGGCTATGGGTATCAGTACCTTCCGGCCACCTTGACAGATATATTGCGGTGGCTGACCAGATCGTCCCTGTATGGCTGATACCCTAGGTAGTCTTCAAGGAAGTCCAGGCTACCTATTATCGGCGATTTAAAAGTCGGAAAAATTCCTGCCGAAGGGGGGCGGAGAAAAAGGAAAAGGATACAGTGGTGTCTAATTATAGGCAGGGGGGTGCCGTCGTCCTCCTGGAGAAGGAAGCGTTAAATTTCATTCTACAGCATACGCAGGAAGGTATAATCTCTTCATGCTTTTGTTGTGTGTTCCTAAGTATCCGACCTAGATGAAAAGGAATATTTTATTATTACAGTAGTGATATCTCTGATAAACATGAGGGAGGTTCTGCTATTGAAGTTTGGCTGGCGTTTTGCCGCACTAATGCTCGTATATGCAGTATCTATAAAATAGATTGTTTTGTATTAGACCAGAATTCAAGGGGGCCAAACGTTACATCATGCTTGAGAAAGAAGCCCTTAACCTTGTACTGCAGGATATTCCTGAGAGTATTATCGAGACGATGTTTTGTTTTGCATTCCTTAATCTCCGGTTTAGGTGGAAGCAAATACTTGTCATTGCAATCTTACTTTCTCTTACTAATATGGTTGAACTTTTACCGTTGGCTACCGGTGTTCGTATCATAATACTATTGATTGGTTTCGTGGCGTACCTAAAAGTATTTACTAGGAAGGAGTTGTCCAAGATTCTTTTAGCCGTCTTTGTTACCTTCTTCTTGGCGGCGGCTGGGGATTCAGTTTGGAGCCCATTCCTTTTACGCGTTACAGGTATATCTTACAGTTATGCGTATAGCACACCTTATCTGAGGGCACTTTTTAGTTATCCAACCCTTCTCACCATTTTGATCGTAACCTACTTTCTGTATCGATACAAAAAGAAAAAACTGATCAAGTTCGAATAGGAAATGCCATGAAAATTGTTTTTATCTCGATCAATGTACCCCAAAAACTTGCTGGCTTATTAGCGAACAACCTGGATTTAGATGACGACCAAGCGGAAGTTGCCTATTACGGGATCGAATTGGTGTGGAGTCTTATTCTCAATTTCTTTTTAATCACCTTTCTTGCCGTTCTAACTGGGACACTGCTCCAGGCGGTCATAGGGGGATTGACGGGGGCTGTGCTACGGCTCTTTGCTGGCGGGGCTCACTCGAATTCGCCGTGGCGTTGTGCCCTAGTAGGGGCCGTGGTACTTAGTGCCTTTGGGCGATTAGCGATCTATCTGGCGACGGTTGCTGCAGCGATTCTACCTTATTTCATGTGTCTGAGCACGCTTGCGGTCCTGGTGGTGGTATGGTTCTTGGCGCCGGTGGACTCACCGGCCAAGCCAATAACCAACTTGCGAAAACGACGTAATTTGCGTGCTCTGGCATTAGGGTGTGTTGCAACTATGGGTATAGTGGAAGCAATTCTTGCCTATGGGCACGAGCAACTGGCCAGTTCACTTGCGTTTGTTATGGGTATGTGTCTTTTGTGGCAAGGGTTCTCGCTGACCAGATTGGGTCATCGGGTGCTGGGTAAACTGGATGGTGTTCTAAGTCTTAAGAAGAAGGAGGTGAGTTGAATGCTCGCATGGCTAAAACGGTCCCTGTTGGGAGCAACGTTTCTGGGCCTGGTCTTAGTGGCGGCAGCCAGCGTCCGGCCGGCATGCACGATCGTATGGTACCAGCCGGAAGTGCCCAAAGCCCTGCGCAAGTAAGACCTGGGGGAAAGGGGCTGTGATCAGCCCCTTCTCTCCCCGAGGAGTGGATCAGATGACCAACTGGCAAGAGGACCGACAGAAGAAAATAGCAGAGATCGTTACGGATACCTATATCATCTGTTTTCTCCTGGTTCTCGTGCCCGTGGCGCAGTATTTAAATCTTAAGCTGGATGCCTCGGTATCCGTCCTGTTTTTATTTAGCGTGTCTTTTTGTGTGCTACTCGTACTGGCCATTATCTACACCAGGAACATAGCTGCGCTCAGGACTGATTTTGGTACCTCATACAAGGCCTTGGATGTCTTCCTGGTCGTTATCTTTATCGGTGCCGTGTGGTTCCTGATCCATAAATCCTCCGCCGGCTATCTCGAGGCCCTTTACGTGGTGCCGGTGCTGGTTGCAACCGTAGGCTTTTCCCGGCGAAACGGTACATACCTCATCGGCGTCGTCGTCCTCAGCCTGGTGGCCGGTAACTTCTTCCTGTTGCACGAGAGCTATGCCACCATCACCATCATGGACCTGGTGATAGGTGGAATCGTCGTCCTGGTGGGCTGGCTGGTGGGCCAACTGGTCGAGATCGAAACGGAGGGGCGGGCGCGGCTTCTGGGCATGAGCGACCAGGACGACCTCACCGCTTTGTACAACCACCGCTATTTCCAGGAACAACTCCGCCACCGGATTCTGGCGGCGGAGCGAACTGGGAAACCGGTATCCCTGATAATCTTCGACATCGACTACTTCAAGTTCTATAACGAAATGCACGGCCACACCCAGGGGGACGAGGTGTTGCGGCAGGTCGGACGGGTGCTGTCCGGGAGGGGTGGCCAGCCGGCCATCGCTGCCAGAACGGGAGCCGACGAATTCGCCCTGGTGCTCCCCGATGTCTCTTCGGAAGATGCCATGACCCTGGCCAACGTCATCAACCGGGAAATCGAGGCCATCCCCGCCCAGGGCTTTGAAATCATACCGGGGGCCAGGTTGCGGGTATCCATCGGCGTGGCTACCTTTCCGGAACACGGCCGGAGCGCGGAGGACATTCTGCGCGCCGTGGACTACGCGCTGTACAAGGCCAAAACCGCCAGCAAGGACAAGGTGGAGTTATATTTCAACGTCTTCGACTCCTTGCGGAGCGAGGTTACCGCATCGGCGGACAACGCCTTCGGCCACGCCAAGGTGTTGATCAGCATCATCGATTCGAAAGACCGCTACACGTTCGGGCATTCGGAGCGGGTCCTGGCTTACGCCGGCCAGGTGGCCGACTATCTCGGCCTGGCGCAGCGGGAAAAGGAGACCCTCCTCTACGCCGCCTACCTGCACGACATCGGCAAGGTGGAAATCGACCGGGAGTTGTTGAACAAGGCCGGGCCGCTGGCACCGGAGGAATGGGATATTTTCAAGGCGCATCCGTCCTGGGGGCGGGATATGATCCTGCCCTTCATGCCCGACCCCACCGTCGGGCTGGCGGTCCTGCATCATCACGAGAACTACGATGGAACGGGCTATCCGAATGGACTCCAAGGTGAGGACATTCCTTATCTGGCCCGGGTGCTCCGGGTGATCGACAGCTACGACGCCATGACCACCGACCGTCCCTACAAAAGGGGCAGGAACCGCGACAAGGCGCTGGCGGAAATCATG
>Ga0078972_1002042_pt1 | contig 52957 bp, 40 predicted proteins | sample YelNatPaOPGAMG01_FD_67568 | JGI IMG/M metagenome (GOLD analysis project Ga0078972, IMG submission 67568) | Hot spring thermophilic microbial communities from Obsidian Pool, Yellowstone National Park, USA - OP-RAMG-01 (SPADES assembly) (version 2) | ecosystem: Environmental > Aquatic > Thermal... | reverse complement strand
TGGCTGCTTGCTCTTTGACAAAGAATTTGTCCAGGACTTCCTGATCGCTCATAATGCCGTCGAGCAAGTAAGCGTCTGGTTTATCTTTGCAGATGTCCAGGCCTTGTTGTAAGTTATCTTTGGTGATGACGATGGGGACAGGGATGACGAAAGACAACCCATTGACGCCGCCCAGTTTGGTCTTATCGACCTGTTTGCCGAGCAGCATATTGACGGCGATGCGCAAGCCAGTGGGGGATACACCGGGTGGATTGGCGACTGCGATGGTCTCGAAATCCGGATGGTCTTTGAGAACCGATTCCCACAGTTTGAGGAACTGGCAGCGGCCTTCACCGACGCCGACCGGGAACTTAGCCGGGTTGGCAGCGATGACTGCCTGCAGGGCACCGATAGCCATACCGTCCTGAGTCCAGTAGCCGTCTAGATTGGGGTAAGCAGCTAAGAAGTTTGACATTACCTGCTGGCCGGTGGCTTCGTCCCATTTACCAGTGTCTTTGGCGAGCACTTTGATATCGGGATAGTTAGCGAGGACTTCGTCCACGCCTTGCATGCGGGCGACGTTGGCTGGGTGGCCTGGGAAGCCTTCGATCTCGACAATGTTACCTTTGCCGCCGAGTTTTTCAGCGAGCCACTTGGCGCTGGTCTTTGCCCATTCTTTTTGGTCAATGCCGACATTATAAACACCGGGGACGTTCAGCTCCTGGTCAACGGAGATGACAATGATGCCCTTCTTGACTGCTTCCTCGAGGGTGGCATTGAGTCCATTGACATCGCCTGGGTTGACGAGGATAGCATCGACACCCTTCGCCATCAGGTTCTGTAGTTGCTGGATCTGGCCGGCGACATCGGTATCGGCGCTTTCGATCACCAGTTCATTGGTGATGCCTTTGTCCATGTATTCCTTGTTGGTCTCAATCAGCTCGGCGATCATCTGGGTGCGGTATTCGCTGCTGATGAACGGGTTGGAAATACCAATGGTGAATTTCTTGGTGGCGGGTTGAGGAGCTTCGGTTGCTGGTGCTTCTGTAGCCGCTGCTTGGGTAGGTTGTACCGCTTCGGTAGCCGGTGCGGTTGTTTCTTGTGGTGCTGCAGTGGGAGCAGCACAGGCTGATAGCACCATTGAAACAATGATGATCAGCATTCCAATATACATAAGGCTTTTCTTAAACATGGTTATCTTCTCCTTCTGATTTTAAGATTAGAGATGGATTGGTTATTATGTGGAAATGAGTAGTATTTTTTGCGATGCACCTCCTTTATAAACTCCTAAAGTTAGATTGGCAACAATTGATGAGGGTGGTCTTGTACAACAAACAGGTGTTCCATTGCTAACGCAATTGCACCGATTACCCCGGCATCCGCCGCTATTCGCGAATAGTTAATCGCTAAATGGGTTGTCGCGAGGGGCAAGGAACGCCGCAAGACCACGGACCGAATGGCAACCAGTAAATGATTGCCAAAATTCGCAATTCCGCCACCGATGAAAATATGGCTGGGATTGAAGAAATTGACCAAGCTAGCCAGTACATCACCGATCATCTGTCCGCTCTCACGAATGATTTCCAGAGCTGCTTGATCGCCTTCGCGGCAGGCTGCATTGACATCTTCGGGGCGAATAATGCCACCATTTGCTTCCATGAGTTGTTTGAGGAATGGGCTTGCGCCTGAAAGCGCTGCTTGTAATCCTTTCTCTGCGATAGCAGGAGCTGCAGCCATTGCTTCGAGGCAGCCAACATTTCCGCATTTGCATATTGGCCCATTCTTATCCACACAAATGTGCCCGATATCCCCAGCACAGCCAGTGCTGCCGCGGTGAATACGCCCGTTTGAAATAATCCCAGCGCCGATGCCGGTGCCGATTTTTATGTATAGAAAATGGTCAATATTAATTCCATCCCCCGCCCATTTTTCACCCAATGCCATGATATTGACATCGTTATCGACCACGATGAGTGCTTGGGGAAAAGCGCGGTGAATGTATTCACGGATAGGAAAATTCTCCCATTCTGGCATGAGGGGTGGGGCTACCAGGATGCCACGGGCGAAATCAACCGGACCAGGAACGCCCATTCCAATTGCTAAGATTTCATCCGGGTGACAGCCTTGTGTTGCGGCTAACTGATGGATCAGTTCAATAACCCGGTTAAGAAATGATTCCGGTTTGAGGCGCACGTCTGCCGCTTCACTGATGCGCTGTAAAATGCGTCCCACCAAATCGGAAATAACCAAATCAACACTGGTTGCTCCAATATCGACGCCAACCAGATAACCCAGGCTTTGGTTTAAACAAATCAGGCGTGGCTTTCGTCCACCGATGGACATAGCCTCGCCTGTTTGGATTAATATTCCTTCGTCAATGAGCTGGTGAATGACCTGAAAAGTTTTCGCTTTTGACCAGCCGGTGATTTGGGAAAAATCACGCGCGGTCAGGCAACCTTGTTTGCGTAATGCCCGAATGAGTTGCGCCGCATCTGGTTTGATCATAATCGGGGCGCGCATATTCACTCTGTCGCGTGCTTGCTGCGTTTCCACTTGGGGCATCCTTGGATGGTCCTCTCTGATGAAGATTGCCAGTCCTATCTCATTTGAATTATTCACTTATTAACTATAAGAAAATATTATATTCTATTATATCAAAAATTGATTGTAAAATCAATATCCTAGTTCGTATATAAAAATAAAAACATCGTCTAATTAATAGACAAAGTCATCCTTGCGGTTGTCATTCCTCTTTGATAATCTGCGAAATCTCACCGCTGGTCTTATTTTTAAGGATGATTTTCAGACGACCATTTGGCATTCGCTCTTCTTTTATCAAGAAATGCTGATCGTCATAATCTTTGAGAGCGACTTCAGTTGGGGTATAGCATTCCCCACGCCAAGTTGCCAATTCGACCGGCTCCCATTTTTTCGTTTCAGCTGCCTTATAACATGCATCAATCACTGCATTGACAATGTAACCGTCATAAAAAGTCTCCATGGGGGTTTTGCCGGCATCCATCGAATTGAACATATCGAGAAACATTTCCACATATCCAAGTGAACCAATCTCATCACCCACTGGGAATAACCAACCCGTATCTCCTTCTGCTTTTTCGGCTACATAGCCAGCTGCGCCAACATTGGTAAACATTTCAAAACCGGTGCGCAGCCAATGATTGAGCCAAATCGTACCCTCGGTGCCAGCGATTTCATCGCGCAAATCCATTCCACCACGAAAAGTCCAGCTAACCTCAAACTGTCCAATCGCACCGCTATCATAGCGAACTAAACCTACTGCATGGTCTTCGGTCTCAATTGGGTGGACTTGCGTATCTGCCCAGCATGAGACTTCAATAGGGCGGCATTCTTTTCCGATAAAATTGCGGGCAATTTCAATACAATGGCAGCCCATATCGACAATAGCACCTCCCCCAGAATAGGCTTTCATCCAGAACCAATCGCTGTGTGGTCCGGCATGGGTTTCTCTGGATCTTGCCCAGAGGATTTTCCCCAGGGCACCCTTTTTCACCGAATCCAGTGCCTTGAGCGTTTTGGGTGTATAAACTAAATCTTCCAAATAGCCATGAAACACACCAGCTTTTTCCACGGCTTCAAGCATTTGTAAAGCTTCTGCCGCACTGGTCGCCAGTGGTTTGGTGCATAAAACAGCCTTCCCTGCTTCTGCAGCGAGTAATGCAGCTTGCTTATGCAGGTAATTTGGTAAACCAATAATGACTGTGTCTACCTGGGGGTGTCGGATGGCTTGAGCTAAGTCCGTCGTCCAATGGGGAATATGAAATTCTTGCGCAAATTTTTGAGCTGATTCTTCATGACGGGAATAGACCATGCTGATTTGATCTTTTCCTCTGAAGTTAAGTAAACTCATGGCATAAAATCTACCGATAAGGCCAGTACCTAAAAGAGCGATCTGGTGGTTCATTGGCTTACTCCTTCAGAAAGATTTTGTGAATAAATGTACGAACATTCTAATTTTAGACGATTTTTACTGATTCGTCAACTTGGCAAACCCCACAATTCGCGTATAATTGTTTTATTGTACGCACATTTTTTGCTCTATTATCTATGGAAGGATCCCTATCAATGATGACACCACGCCAACGTGTACTTACAGCCATGCAACATGAGGAACCTGACCGGGTACCGCTCGCTTTAGGCGGAGGCCCGTATGGGGTTGTGGATGAGCTTTACCTCCAGCTTGTTGAATTATTGCAACTTTCCGAACCGGTTAAACCTTTTCGTAGCGGGCACACGATTTCTTACATGGATGACCGCTTATTGGAAAAACTGGGCACAGATTTACGCTACTGTTGGCCTGGTTTGCTACCGAATAGTCCGATTATCCCTGGCGAGGATGATCAAACTTTTTATGATTCATACGGGCAAATCTGGTTGCGCGCCAAACCATATTATTATGCCGGTCGGGGGATTTTAGCCGATGCCACCAGTCTGGCGGATATCGATCGCCTGGTGCATTGGCCAGATTTAGCGGATCCGCGTTGGATGGCGGGGGTAACGGAAAGGGCCAGATATTTGCGCACGCAAACGGACTATTTTGTGGTGATGCGCATGGTAGCTTCTCATGGACCCTTTCAAACTGCTTGTGATTTACGTGGCACAGAAAATTTCCTTATGGATATGGCGATGAACCCCGACTTTGCATTGGCGTTGCTAGATCGAGTAACCTCGATTCAAGAAGGGTTACTGCGCCTGGCAATGGAAGCCGCTGGTGAATATTTGGACATGATTGAATTACCAGGCGATGATTATGCTGGCAACCGCAATACCTTGATGTCGTTGGGAATGTTCCGCCGTTTTATTAAACCCTGCCTGCAGCGCCTAATTCAAGTTATCCGTAATTACAAACCAGAGATTAAAATAATGTTGCACAGTGATGGCGCGATAGGGAGTTTGCTAGGCGACATCATCGATTTAGGCGTCGATGTCATTCATCCCTTAGAACCCCTTCCCGCCACTGATCTTGTGGCAATTAAAAAACAATTTGGCGACAAAATTACCTTTTTGGGTGGCATCGATATCTCTCATGCTTTACAAGGTTCTGAGGAGGACGTTATCCGTGAGGTGAAGACTCGCTTACAACAATTAGCTCCTGGCGGTGGATATATTCTGGCTCCGGCTAATCATTTACAAGCGGATATACCTGCTCGCAATGTGGTTACCCTTTACCATACCGCCCGAGAATTAGGAAAATATCCACTCACAATATAATGATCTTATATGAGAAGGATAGTATTATTCATTGGATAAAATGAAACTTCCCTATTCAACCGTTGATCCCCATAGCCCTGTTCCATTGTATTATCAGGTATACCTGGATTTGCGGCGCATGATTTACCGCGGCATCCTCACCACTGACCAAATCCTCCCGCCTGAGCTGGAAATTTGCCAAGCTTATCATGTCGGCCGGCAGACAGTCCGCCAAGCAATTGCCAAGTTGGTTGACGAGGGTTTGTTAGAACGCTTTGCTGGCAGGGGCACCTTTGTGCGCGCAATTCCAAACCCAATACAATTTTTTTTGGACCGCAGTTTTTCACAACAAATGCGGGAATTGGGACGGATTCCAAAATCACGGGTAATCCGCTGTGAGTTAGGAAGTGTTGCAGAAGATGCCCCTCTTGCATTAATCGATAAAGTTGGTTCAGCGTGTATGATTTTGGAGCGTATCCGCTTAGGAGATGATGAGCCGATTTGCCATCAAACTTCCATTGTGCTTGTCGAACGCTGCCAGGGGATTGAAAAAGTCGATTTTTCCAATCAATCCCTTTATGAAGTTTTGACTTCTCACTATCACTTGATCATCAATCAAATAGACCATGTAGTACGCGCCGTCGCAGCAGATCCTTTGCGTTCTGATCTCCTTGAAGTCCCGGTAGGTACACCTTTATTGTATGTTGGCACAACGACTTATTTAGATGACGGCGATGTTATCGAGTATTCAGCCAGTTATTATCGGGCGGATCGCTATGAATACCGGACGACGCATCCCCCACAAAGTAAAATCTAGACTTTTTGATTATTAATGATGGAGAATAGGATGACAAATTCAGCCTTGGAGTATTTGTCTCGTGCGCAGTCCATCCTTCAGCGCATTCAAGAAACCCAAATGGCGGCAATAGAAAGCGCAGCGGAACTTTTCGCGCGCACCATAGCCGATAATGGACTGGTACACATGTTTGGGACTGGGCATTCGCGTATCTTTGTCGAAGAAATGTTCCCTCGGCATGGCAGTTTTCCAGGTTTTCATCCGATTGTGGAGCTTTCCCTCACCTATCATAATTTGGTGGTTGGTTCCAATGGACAACGCCAAGCGATGTTCCTGGAGCACATAGAAGGGTTTGGGCAGGTTATCTTGCGCAATTTTGTCTTCACTCCCCCCGATTGTTTTTTGCTTTTCTCCAATAGTGGAGTAAATCAGGTGGTGGTAGATGTTGCATTGGAAGCAAAACGCTACCAGATGCCAGTTGTTGCAGTGGTATCCCTGGAACATTGTCAAGGTGTTCCAGCCTTACACTCTAGTGGTAAAAAGCTCATCGATGTTGCTGATATTGTGATTGATAATTGCTCCCCTGGCGGCGATGCAATGGTAACTATCCCCGGTTTAGCAGATCCAGTTGGCCCGGGGTCAACGATTGGAGCTGCGGCGGTTACCAATGCCATTAAATGCTTGGTGGCAGAAAAATTAACCGCCCTGGGTAAGCCGCCGATTGTCCTTACCTCCAATTACTTCATCGGCAGTGAAGCAGCGAAAAAACGTTTTGATGAATGCTATGATGATTATCGTTGCCGGGTACAAAAAGTGTATGGTTGTTAGGGAGCCTTATTTCAATGGGTATCAAAATAAACGTATGCCACCTCTAGCGCAAGGTCATTCGTTAAGGTGATATCACCCCAATTAGCTGGGGGGATTGCTAAATCCGGAATAATACCACTGCTTTCCCAATTCCAATCCGGATGATAATAAGGGACAAATTTTTCGTGGGCTAATAGCAATAATGAACCATCCTTGAATGGATAGCCCCATAATAATTCGACATTCCCATCGGTGGTTTCGCCCATTAAATACGCTCGCCCGCGGTCTTTTAATACCCCAGCGCAAAGCTCGCCGAAACTATAGGTATCTTTTCCGATTAAAACCACAAGGGGTTTATATTGGGAGCCAAATTTATCTACCCCTTTAATAACCCAGGGCCGTTTATGGTTATACCGATCCACAAAATAACCGAGATTCCCATTGGTGAAATAAGCCAAAACGCTACTGGCGATGGATGCTTCTCCACCCATGTTTTCACGCAAGTCAAGGATAAGCCCATCCAATGGAGCCGGGGTTGCCATCTCTTCTAAGGCTTTGCCTAATCGATTGTCAATATACTCGTCATTAAAGCCCGCTACTAATAAGTAACCAATCCGTTTTCCGCCTGGCGTGATCAACACCTGGTGCGGTACTGGCATGCGGGTATCCACTTTTTCGCGTTTCATAGCAACCAGGCGGGGCGGTTCACCAGGGCTCTGAACGGTCACCGTGACATACGTCCCTTCCGCACCGCTAAGCAAATTTTTATAATTGCCTTGCTCATCAAATAAAGCTTCTCCATTTACTGCTGTGATCGAATCATGGGGTTTCAAGCCCGCCGCTTCGGCAGGGCTATTGCGAAAAACGAGGATTACTACGATGCGTTTATTCTCATAATCCGGTGTAGTAAAGATACCAATACCGGCGAATTTGGCTGAGCCCGCGTAGAGCTTCTTTTCGAAGTCGAACTCGGCTGGTGTCCAATAGTTGGAATGATCGTCGTTCAATCGGTAGATCATTTCTTTCATGGACTCATAGAACTGCTTTGGTCCCATTCCGATGGTCAGACGGGCAACATATTCACGATGGACTGCTTCCCAATCCAATCCATTAAAATCGGGATAGAGATATTTATTTTTTACCGTGCTCCAGATTTGTTCGAATAAATCGACCTGTTCTGGTAATGTCGTCGGAACCGGCGTTGCAGTCGGCGTGATGGTAGGCGTCTCGGTCGGGGTCAGTGTAATCGTTGGAGTCGGAGAAGGGGTGATTGTGGGAGTATGGGTTGGGATTGCGGTGGCAGTGGCGGTGGCAGATGGGGATGGAGATGGGGTGGGCGTTTGCCAGGCGAGGGGCAACTGACTTTGACAAGCTAAAGCGCTCAGAAAGATGAAGAACAGTGCGATCAGAAAGGTTTTTGTTTTCATAGATTTTTAAAAGTTATGTTCCTTGCAAGGTTATGGGGCTTGATTTCCGAGTTACTTAAGCTCATCTGCACCCCGATTTACCCAATGAATAATGCACCTAAAACCGCAGCAAATAAGGTAATACTGATATAGCTATTGATATTGAAAAAGGCCAGGTTAATATGGGTCAGGTCATCTGGTTTAACGAGCCGATGCTCCCAGGTAAACAAAGCAATGGTAATCATTAGACCAATCCAATAAGGAAAACCGAAATGAAGGAGGATACCTAACCAAATTAACAGGATAACGCTGATGGCATGAGCCAGGATTGATAATTGAAGGGCAACATTAACCCCGAAGCGAGCAGGAATCGATTGCAGCTGGTCGCGGCGATCATATTCTACATCCTGGCAGGCGTAAATCAGATCAAAGCCGCCAATCCAAAAGGTGACGATCGCCAGTAACAGCCAAGCCGGCGCATCAGAGCGTTGGAAAAGAGAACCCCGTACCGCCACCCAGGCTCCCAGCGGGGCAAGACCATCCGTGAACCCTAATAAAAAGTGGGTGAGCCAGGTGAACCGTTTGGTGTAGGAATAGCCAAATAAGAACAAGAAAGCTCCTGGTAAGAGGATGATGGGCAGCCGTCCCAGTTGGGCAGCTGCCAGAGTTAATACAAAGGCTGCCAGAATCGTGCCAAACCACGCAGCCCGTAGCGTGATTTTTCCACTTACGAGCGGTCGCTGCCATGTGCGAGGATTGTGGGCATCGAAAAAACGATCGGCAATGCGGTTGAAGCCCATGGCAACCGTGCGTGCTGCAGCCATCGCAATCGTGATCCAGAGGAACTGATGCCAGGTTGGCAACCCGTGTGCGGCTAAGAGCATACCCAAATACGCAAATGGCAGGGCGAAGATGGTGTGTTCAAATTTGATGAGCTCGAGGAAGTCGCGCAAGGATTTCATATCACATCCATTTACAAAGCCGTTTTTCCATCCAATCAACCAGGTAATATAACCCTAAGCCAAGCAGGCTCATTGCCAAAATGCCGACATACATAGCAGGGTAATTGAACAAGGTACTACCGTTCAAATAGATGTAATACCCCAGCCCTTTTTGGGTGGCAAATAGTTCCGCCACGTATAAGACTGCTACCGCTGTCCCAATGGATTGGCGCAGGGCGGTCAGAATAGCTGGCAGGCTGGCAGGAAGGTAGACGAAGCGGAATAATGCCCGTCGGCCAGCGCCAAGGCTACGCACACTGAGGATCAATTCCTGGCGCAGGCTGGCTGCTTGATCGCGCACCAGAACGAGGATTTGGAAGAACAAGATAATGAAGATAATTAATATTTTCGGAGCATCGCCCAAACCAAAAAAGAGTAAGACAATCGGGACAAATACCACTTTTGGAATCGGGTAGAGTAAGTAGATTAATGGAGTAAAAAGGGCATTCAAACGCGGGGATTGCCCAAGCACTAAACCAGCTGGAACTGCGGTGATAATTGCAAGCAACATGCTCGCGATTACCCGCCACAGGCTGACGAGAAAGTGTTCGATTAAGTCCCCTTGGATTTCGTGGATAAATGCCTTCCCTACTGTAATCGGCCCGGGGAGAATCGCTCTATGGACAAGCCAGGCGATTATTTGCCAGACCAATAGTAACACCAGGATGGTAAAGGCCAGGTTGAGTGTTGTGGTACGCGGTTTCATATAGCAGAGACCTCGTCAAGGCGAACCCGCAACTCATCGCACACCGTATGATAGCTGGGGCTTTTTCGGAAGGCTTCTCCACCCTGATGTGGGTTTAGGATAATGGTTGGTTGACGATGCACTGGACGCCCTAACAGCAGGATTTTTTTTCCTAAGACGGCTGCTTCTTCAATGCTGTGGGTGACGACGATGAGGGTTAAGTTTTGTTCTTCTTGCAATTCGAGGGTTAAGTTTTGCAATCCTTCTCGCGTGGGTGCGTCTAGTGATGAAAAAGGTTCATCCATCAACAAGAGATCGGGATGCAAGACCAGTGTGCGCGCGATCGCGGTTCGCTGGCGTTGACCACCTGAAATATGAGCGGGGTAACTGTCAGCGATTTCCGATAAGCCAAGTCTTAACAGCCAGGGATTAACATCTGTAGAGGGAATTACCTCGCGTGGGGAGTGTGTGCCGTCTGGGCCATAAAAGCCACGAATTTGCAGTCCTAGTTCGGCATTTTGGCGAACGGTCGCCCAAGGTAACAGTCCATAATCTTGGAGGATGAGCCCGCTCTTCGGACGTGGACGGGTAAGGCTCTCTCCGTCAATTCGGATATAGCCTTTCGTTGGGAAAAGCAGCCCGGCGAGTAGGTAGAGCAAGGTACTCTTCCCGCAACCGGAAGGACCGAGGATTGCCCATGCTTCGCCGCGTTCCACATTCCAGGAAAAATTTTCGAAGAGGGTTTGTCCGTTAGGGTAATTGAAAGAAATAGCATCAACATCAATCATTTGGTAAGGGATATTTTATACCAAATTTTGGGAACAGAATTAACGAATATTCTGTAGGGCGGGATACCAATCACGCCGTTGTTGGTTTTGGATTTGGGCATCGGGCATGGAAACCAGGCTTACGTTTTGGGATTATGTGAAATGAATTTCGCGTTACGGTTTGTATCCCGAAATTTATTTCGGAGGTTCCGCACAACGCGTCTGTGTGTGTTTGCATCGGCGGGGACTCAAGTCCCGCCTCATTTCATGGAAGTCCGTTCAAGCGGACTTGGCTTGAGTCGGTTTCAACCGACTTGCATGCCTTGAGCAGGGGATTTATCCCCGCCGGAATGGTGGTTGTGTCGGGTATGGAAAACCATCTACGTTTCGAGATTGTGCGAAATGAATTTTGCGTTACGGCTTGTATCCCGAAATTTATTTCGGGGATGCCGTACAACGCGTCTGTGTGTGTTTGCATCGGCGGGGACTCAAGTCCCGCCTCATTTCATGGAAGTCCGCTCAAGCGGACTTGGTTTGAGTCGGTTTCAACCGACTTGCATGCCTTGAGCAGGGGGTTTATCCCCGCCGGAATGGTGGTTGTGTCGGGTATGGAAAACCACCTACGCTGCGTTATTCCTATATCATCAATAAAAAAAGGCGGGTAAAAACACCCGCCTTGAAAGATTTTGCTACATCTTTTAGGCATTTATGGTAGAAACTGGTCCGTCACCGAATCGCTATAGGAAACATCTGCCGAAACCAACCCCTTTTCCTTCGCCCAGGATAACACATCCGCCCAGAGCTGCTCACTCGGAACACTCTTGCTTGGGAAAGGAGGAACTTGATAGGTTGCCAAAAGGGCTTCGGGTACTAATTTTTGCTCCTTCAACAATTCACCCCAACGGGTAGGATCGGCATTGATATCGTTAATTGCGTCTTCGATTGCTGCTAAAAAGGCGCGGATGGCAGCCGGGTTTTGGTCAATGACCGGTTTGCGAAATGCGTACGTACTATGACCGTATTGAGGGTATTTTGAGTCTTGGACTAAAAAAGAGGCGCCTTGCTGGACTGCCAAATAAGCAAGTGGATCGGGAATGGTCGCTGCTTTTAACTCTCCTGAGCTGAGCAATGCCAGCCGATCGGGGATTTTGGGCACCGCCACGGTTTTAATGTCCGTTGGTGCTAATCCCTCGGCTTCTAATAAGCGGTCGGTAATGTATTCGATAATGGTGCCTTGGGAGATCCCAATTGGCACTCCTTTCAATTGTTCCACACTGGTAATGCCGCTCTGCCCACTTACCAAGATATGATATTGAGCGGAATCAGGGGTGGGGACGCGTGCAAGGCGCACAATTTGCACTTGCACCCCATCTTTATTGTATAAGATGGTGGAGACAATTTCATTAATAATCCCATCGCCTTGCCCAGCTGCAATCACCTGATCACGTTCTGCAGCAGATGCGACCGGGATAAATGCTACGTTCACACCATACTTGGCAAATAACCCTTCTTGTTGAGCAACATACATCGGCAGATTGTCAATAATTGGCAGCAACACCATCCGTAAGGTTGGAATTGGGGCGCTTTCCCCTCCTTGTGTCGCTGCTGGATAGGCTTCACCAGCACCACTACTTGGGGATGGATAAGGGGCGCTGGTTTCTGCGGGAGCAGGATAGGCTTCATTGGGGTTAGTTGGGGGTTGATTCACCGGAGAACCCGGAGCGGGATAAGTCTCGCTACCAGAAAGCGGTGTTTCTGTCGATTGCGGCAGGGGTTGATTAGTCGGTTTTGCAGAACAAGCGCTCAAAAGACTTACAAAAAGGATACTCATCATAATCAAAGAGAAGAATTTTTTCATTTCACTCACCTATAGGTTAAGTTTATTCCACAACTGATCTATTTTATCTTGAATCGCACTGTCCATGCGCACTACTTCGGGCCAATTGCGGGTGTAGCCTTCCTCAGGCATCTTCGCTGTGGCATCAATGCCAATTTTACCGCCAAAGGAATGCTGGTAGGAAGCGTGATCGAGGTGATCTACTGCTCCGTTCGTGATAATGACATCACGGCTCCAATCGACATTGCCCAATGCTTGCCAGGCGGTTTGGGAAAGATTTTGGACATCCACCCACTCATCCACCACAACAATGGCTTTGGCAAGGGAAAGCAGCGCCAATCCCCACAAGCCGAAAATCACCTTGCGCGCATGCCCGGGATAACGCTTATGAATAGATACCAGCACCAGGTTGTGAAATACCCCTTCGGCGGGCATACATACGTCTACGATTTCAGGGATGAAGAGGCGCATTAATGGCAGAAACAGACGCTCGGTTGCCTTCCCCATCCAGACATCTTCCATCGGAGGGATGCCCACCACCGTTGCTGGGTAAATCGCATCACGCCGTTGGGTGATGGCGGTGACATGGAAAGTGGGGAAAAGTTCGACCGGAGTGTAATACCCGGTATGATCACCAAAAGGTCCTTCGGGTCGAAAGTCATTCAGATCGACATAACCCTCGATGACGATTTCTGCCTGAGCGGGTACTTCTAATGGTTGGCTGACGCAATCCACAAACTCAACCGGTGCGCCGCGCAGATAGCCGGCGAGCAGGTATTCGTCAATATTGGGGGGGAGCGGGGCGGACGCACACCAAATGCTGGCTGGATCACCGCCTAAAACAATCGCAGCGGGGATGCGCTCTTGATGAGCTGCTTGTGCCACTCGTTGATGTTCAGCACCGCCTTTATGACGTTGCCAATGCACTAATAAAGTGCGTTGATCCACCACTTGCAGGCGATACATGCCCACATTGCGTAAGCCGCTTTGCGGATCACGAGTGATGACTTGCGGGAGGGTGATAAAACGCCCGCCATCCTTAGGCCAGCTCTTTAAAATGGGCAATGCATCCAGTGTCGCATTTTCTTGGTAAACGATCTGTTGACAAGCAGCGTGACGCACTTTTTTCGGACCTATCCCGATTGCCCGCAATACGTTGAGCAGTTCCTGCCCGCGTTCAAGCATGGCACCTAATCCCTGCGGTAAGCGCAAATCAATGATGCGGGCAAGGTTATCGCTGAGTTCATCCAGGTGGGTGACACCTAATGCCCAAGCCATCCGCTGTGCTGATCCAAATGCATTGATCAAAACGGGGGAATCATACCCAATCACATTTTCGAAAAGGAGTGCCACATTCCGTTTGGCATGACCTTTGCACACTCGATCAGTGATTTCGGTTATCTCGAGAATGGGTGAAACAGGTTGTTGGATGCGGACAAGCTCGCCTTGGCTTTCCAGGTGCGCAATAAATTCCCGCAAGTCTTTGTATGGCATCTTCATTCCTCCAGAAAACAAGATGATTATAGCATGATCCAACCCTTGTATAAACCATCATGATGTGGAAATATATCGCCGAAGAACCTATCTAGTGATAAAGTATTCTGCAAAGTAAACGATAAGAGATAAAGATGATAAAGAGGATGAATCACGAAGCTACGAACAGGGAGAGATACAGATGGAAAATACACCTAAAACACGATCACAATTGATGGTAGATCAACTGCGCAATTTACAAGCGGCGTCGCCAGATATCGAGGCTTCCGCGGTGGTTAGTCTGGATGGACTGATTATCGCTTCTGCTCTGCCGCATGGCGTAGAAGAAGACCGTGTTTCAGCCATGTCTGCAGCCATGCAATCTTTAGGAGAACGCATCGCCTTAGAACTGGGGCGTGGACGATTGGATCAGGTTTATATCAAAGGGGAAAAAGGGTATGTGATCTTGATGTCCATCGGAAATGAAGCAGTGCTGACAGTCCTGGCGCGTGAGCAAGTGAAATTGGGTTTGATTTTATTGGATATGCGTCATGCGGTGAGCGAGATTGAAAAACTGATTTAAAATGATTTTATGAAGATCATCGTTGTCATCCCAACCTATAACGAGGCAGAAAATCTTCCGCGCTTGGTGGAGATGTTGTTGGGGTTACCTTTAGACTTGGGTATTTTGGTCGTGGATGACCACAGCCCGGATGGCAGTGGGGAATTGGCGGAGGCATTGGCGCTGAAAGCAGGGGGACGCATCCGTGTGATTCACCGCCAGGGAAAGCTAGGTTTGGGAAGCGCCTATATTCATGGTTTTCAACAAGCGCTGGAACAAGGCGCACAGGCAATCGCCCAGATGGATGCTGATTTTTCCCACCCGCCCGAAAAATTAATCGAAATGGAGCACGCATTAGGTGCTGCGGATGTCGCCATGGGTTCACGTTATGTAACGGGGGGAAGTGTTGATCAGCGCTGGCCGATCTGGCGCAAGGGATTATCTGCTTTTGGAAACTTTTATGCGCGCATGATTTTAGGTTTACCGATTCGCGATGTAACCGGTGGGTACCGCATGTGGCGGAGAGAGGCTTTGCAGGCAATGCCACTCGGACGGGTGCGCTCAAACGGTTATGCCTTTCAGGTTGAGATGGCTTATATCGCATATCGGTTGGGGTTGCGCATCCGCGAAATCCCCATTTATTTCGCTGACCGGCGCTGGGGGAAGTCAAAAATGTCGTGGTTCATTCAGCGTGAAGCTGCGTTGAGGGTATGGCAGTTGCGCTGGGAATACCGCGATCTGCAAAAAGCCGACCGCTAATTCCGTGATATCAAAGAAAACTCCCTGCTCATGACATAAATTGAACGTAACCACTAATATTCGTGGACGGCTTACTATCACACCCAAAGCCTGTGATAATGTCGTTTCCTCTTCGAATGCCACCATTCAGCGATAGAGCCGAATCTCTCAAGGACAGCCTGAATAGCTCTGAAATACTAAAATAAACCCCTTCCATTTTGTCCTGTTTTCTGGCATTTCGCGGTAAACTAAACTATGAATTTATGGAAACACCACCCACCACTCTGCGCAGCAATTTTCGTAACCTCTATGGGGATATCTTTTGGTATGGTGTATTAGCAGGCAGCACAATTGCATTTCTTTCGGTTTATGTTGCCCGTTTAGGCGGTAACAGCTTCCAGATAAGCCTGCTGACAGCTATCCCGGCGGTCATTAATCTCCTGTTATCTTTTCCTTCGGGGAGTTGGTTGGAAAATCAACCTCTTCATTCTGCCACAACACGCACGTTATTTCTTCACCGCCTTGGTTATCTGGCTTTGATCTTCTTACCCTGGTTGTTTACCCCCCATTGGGAAATTTGGGCAATTGTGCTCGTGACACTGATCATGTATATTCCAGGCACAATCCAGGCGATTGGATTCAATGCCCTTTTTGCAGCGGTTGTGCCGCCGGAGTGGCGGGCTGAAGTAGTGGGAAAACGCTTTGCTATCCAGTCGTTCAGCATAACCATAACCTCTTTGTTATGTGGGCAAATCCTGGATCGCATTTCCTTTCCGCTCAATTATCAAATCGTCTTTGCAGTTGGGGGGGTGGCGTCATGGATGAGTACGCTGGCAGTAGCACGCTTAATCTTCGATGAGCAAAAAAAGCATGGGAAGATTGGCATACGAACATCTCTTCAAAGGCTCATTATTAAGATTTTCCAGCGTAAGGCGTCAATAGAAACTGATTCGTCATCACCAACTAATAAATCGGCGACGCCTTTTTTATCCTTTGCGGACCTGCCCAGGCTTTTAAGAGTTGATTTGATTCGCTCACCTTATGGAGCGTTTATGGGCGCTTATTTGATTTTCTATCTCGTGCAGTATGTGCCAATCCCCCTTTTCCCATTGGTCATGGTGCGCTTATTACACCTTACTGACGGTGAGATTTCTTTTGCTAATGCGATTTTCTATACCTCTATGCTGATAGGCTCGATGGGGATTAGCCGTTTAAGCAACCGCTTTGGTCATCGCTGGGTTTTAATTGTCAGTGGCGGAATGATTTTTATCTTTCCTCTGCTTTTTGCTGTAGCAAGAAACGCTTATCTCATTTGGGTTAATAACTTAATTGGCGGGGTTATTTGGGCGGGGGTGAATAATGGCGCCATTAATCGCTTGATGGAACGCGTCCCTGAAGATGATCGCCCAGCCCACATGGCATTACACAATGTCGTGTTAAATTTGGGGATGTTGAGTGGTTCATTGTTGGGTCCGGCATTGGGAGAAAGTCTAGGATTACGGGAGGCGATGCTCATTGCAGCCGGACTGCGCTTTTTGGGGGGAATCTTACTCTGGCGTTACGCCTGAAACCCTAGCGCCAGCCAGGATTTAACCAACTCGCCCCACTCCGTGAGGGATAATGTTTCTGCCCGGCGATTTGGATCGATGCCCGCCGATAATAATAGTTGCCCTGCTTGCTGAGGGGATAATCTTAAGCCGCCCGATAGTGCGTTGCGGAGTGTTTTTCTTTTTTGACTAAAACCGGCTTTGGCGAGCAGAAAGAAGGTCGCTGTGTCTGCAATGCGTGGTTCAGCAAACAGCTCGACCCTGATCACGGCTGAATCCACTTTGGGGATGGGATAAAAAGCTTGCGCCGGCAGGTGGGCGGCAATTTTCGGTTGTCCATAGAGTTGCACGCTGAGGGCGAGTAAACTCATTTCCCCTGCTGCAGCGCAAATACGTTGGGCGACTTCTTTTTGCAGGGTGAGAGTCAGTTGTTTGGGACGCAATGTGGCTTCAAGCAGGTGACGGATGACAGCCGAGGTGATGTAATAGGGGATATTTGCCACCACACTAAAAGAGGTTGTGCTGGGGGTAAATAAGGTGGTCGGTTCAATCTGTAAGATATCGCCGTGGATGATGCGTACATTGGAATAGTTGCATAAAACCTGCTGGAGAACCGGGATGAAAGCCTGATCTAATTCGATGGTGACCACTTGCTGGCAAAGCGCTGCTAAATGACGGGTGAGGCTGCCTAACCCGGCGCCGATTTCCAAGACCACATCGCCCGCTTGAATTTGGGCGGCCTGGATGACTTTGGCGATGCTGTTGGGATCGATGAGAAAATTTTGCCCCAGGCGGCGGTTTGGACGCAAACCATATTGGCGCAGCAATTGCGGGATAGGAAGTGGAGGGAGATCGGACATGGGAGACCGTTTGCATCATTGTATCACAGGAATTTCCCCATACTTCTTTTTTGATTATATCCCCCCATTTCTGATTTTCGAATGGAGGACAGAGGGAGCGCCCCGCAAGAAACCAGTTTGACTGATTGAATCGATTGCACGGATTTGTACCCAGGAACGTAGGATTTTCGCATAAACCTGTCAGGTCTCATCGGAGCCTATGCTGATTGAATCGATTGCACGGATTTTTATGCATGAACGCAGGACTTTTGCATAAACCTGTCAGGTCTCATCGGAGCCAATGCTGATTGAATCGGTCGCACGGATTTATACTTAGGAAAGCAGGACTTTCGCGGAGACCTGACAGGTTTCATCGGGGCCAATGCTGATTGAATCGGTCGCACGGATTTATACTTAGGAAAGCAGGACTTTCAAATAAACCTGTCAGGTCTCATCGGAGCCAATGCTGATTGAATCGATTGCGTGGATTTGTACCCAGGAACGCAGGACTTTCGTGGAGACCTGACAGGTTTCACCGACGCCAATGCTGGTTGAATCGTTTGCACGGATTTTTATTCGGGAACGCAGGACTTTCAAATAAACCTGTCAGGTCTCATCGGAGCCTCTGTTGATTGAAGCGATTGCACGGATTTTTATTCAGGAATGCAGGACTTTCACGAAGACCTGACAGGTTTTACCGACGCCAATGCTGGTTGAATCGGTTGCATGGATTTTTACCCAGGAACGCAGGACTTTCGCATAAACCTGTCAGGTCTCAACCGCGCCAATGTTGATTGAATCGTTTGCATGGTTTTTTATTCAGGAACGCAGGACTTACATGAAGACCTGACAGGTTTCATCGGAGCTTATGTTGATTGAATCGGTTGCATGGATTTGTACCCAGGAACGCCTGACTTTCGCATAAACCTGTCAGGTCTTGGGTTAATGACTCTTGGGCAGATAGATACTCACCAAAAAATAAATCCGTTCTTATCTCTATTTAAAGTCCTTTTTCCATATCAGACTCCTGCAGCAGATTGGTTTGCATTTAGCCGTCATCTTCGACTATAAGCGGTATATTAAAGTCTGGTGACCCGGTCAATAAAAAAAATTTGTTTTTCATCACTTCCAGCGTGATAATTTTTATAGTGTTACAATATTATTATCAAAATTGTAAGGTTAAAAGATTGATTTTGGATCGAATTATCACTATAATGAGACTATGAAGGCAGCTTGGCGGTGCTGGGTTCAACGTTTGCGCTCCCATTCCCTTTCTGGTCAGGGATTGGTTGAGACAGCTTTGCTGTTACCGATCCTGTTCTTAGTTCTATCGGGTTTAGTAGAATTTGGCTTCCTGATGAACGACTTCATGGTCGTGCAAGATGCCAGCCGCAACGCCGCCCGCTTTGCAGTGGACAATGCATACAATGCGCGCGACGGTGTCCATGATTGTGCAACCACCAAGGATTTCTATCGTCAGATTGGTTGTGTTGTCAATCAAGAGCTGGAAAGGGAAAAACCGGATGTGCGCATTGATTTCAGCACCGGCATCGATGATGTGGTGGTTTCCGCTTTTAGCGTCGAGGGCGGGAATCCCCCCAAGGTCAGTGCGCGTTTCCCAGAAGGAGAGGGAGAGGCGGGTTGGTCTTATTCTTTAGATGAGACCGGCACGCGCAATCAATCCTCGCGTTTTTCCTCCGCTCAAATCGCTGCCAAATTGAGTGCCACTGCGCCAAGCACAGGATATGTATTAGTGGAAGTGTTTTATTCTTATGATCAAAAGTTGAAATTGCCATGGATAGAAGCATTCTTGGCCGATCCGGTCGTATTTCACGTTTATACCATTATGCCACTCAGTTCCGCCGAACCAACCCCAACCAATATCCCATGAACACAGCGAAAGATAAAACCACGATGAACAGACATGAACACGCCCAGGCAATGATCCTAGTGGCGATTGGTTTTCTGGTGCTGCTGGCGTTCGTTGGGCTGACCACCGATGTCGGACAGCTCTTCATTTACATGGGTCATTTGAGGCAAGCAGTGGATTCAGCATCTCTGGCAGCCTCGGGTCAATACCGCGAAGGGCGTACGATTAGCGAAATGCAGGCCGCTGCTGAAGAGGCAATAGAATTGAATGGTATCGATCCCAATTCTTACACGGTGACGGTGGAAACATGTGAGACCAACCCGGGGGACTCCCAACTATGTACCAATCCACCGCGTAAATTAATCCGCGTCACTGGACAATTGGACGTCCCTACTGTTTTTCTACAATTAGTTGGCATCAACACGATCCGCATTCATACAAGCACCATCAGCGAAGCAGCTTCGCTGGATGTCGTATTGGTCATTGATGTCTCGGAGTCAATGGGCTGGGATGCACCCAAAGGCGATCCGATGCGTGATCCATCGGTTTGTAATGCGGCGGATCCAGGCGGTGCAGATGGCTTTCCGGGCGAATGCCAGCCCTTTGAAGAGGTGAAAAAAGCTGCTGCCACTTTTATCGAGCGCATCCTCGATAAACCCGCCGGTGAAGAACAAGACCGTTTAGCGATTGTCACTTTTTCCACTGGGTGGGATCCTACTACAGAAATTACATCAACCCGCGTCCAAGGAAGTGGTTGGTACAGCGATCGCACTCAGGCAATCAATTTAGTAAAAAGTTTGAAGATTTATCAACCCCTTAAATGCGGAGATGAACCTTTTGGACCTTGTTTGAATTACGATGGCAGTGGCAATTATTCTGGTATGTATTGCCGAACATGTTCAGATAATGATGACTGGTCCTATTATACAACGACGAATATTGGTGGGGGGCTTCGTTTAGCTGGCAATATGTTTGCACAACCACCAGTGCATGAAGAAGCGTTGTGGGTGGTGATCTTGCTGACCGATGGCATGGCGAACGCAACCGATAGCAAAGAACATGATGTAATCCCTTCCTCGCATCCTTTCGGATTTTGTCCCGAAAATTTAGATTCCCCGCTTTGTGTGGATCAAGATGTGACCACGCGCCACCATAGTGGTAATGGTTTGTATGACGCGGAGGACTATGCCCGCGATATGGCTGATTTTGTCGCTTGCCCGCCCAAAAATCCGCCTGCTGCTTGCAATGGAACACACGGGCAGGGCGCCATTATTTTCACTATCGGATTGGGCAACGAGGTTTTAAAGACGGAAAATGAAATTCACAATAAACCTTATGGGGCATCCCTTTTGCGTTATATAGCCCGAGTTGGTTATTCCAATGATCCAGACCCTGCGAAAGATCCGTGTAATGATTATAGCAGTGATTATACTGCTTGGTGTGGGAACTATTATTTCTCACCAACAGGACCCCAATTAACACGGATATTTGAAGATATAGCCTCGCGTATTTATACGCGCCTGGTGCATTAAAGAATGGCGGTGATCTATGAACCAGATTGATCCCTCTCACCCTTGCGATCCAGATAACCCGGCGGAACGCTTCGGCCAGGCGATCACCGAATTCGCCCTCATCCTGCCTATCTTGCTGCTCTTGATCTTTGGCATCATCGAATTTGCCCGCCTGTTCCAAGCCTATTTGGTCGTAGATAATGCCGCCCGTTTTGGGGTGCGGTATGCAGTGACGGGTGAATATAATCCGGCTTATTGCGTGGATACGGATGATGGGCCAGATCAATATGGGGTAGATGGACCATGTAAAGGTGCTGCCAAAACTGCAGAAGAAGATGCTGCGCGGTTGCTTTCTATATACGATGTGGTGCGTGGGGTTTCTGGTTCGATTTCCATCCGCAATGGGGTTGGGGAAAATGACCCCGGCTGGTTCATGGTGTCGGTTTGCAGCACCCGCCCGGGATTTTATTATGACCCAGGCGTAGATCGCTGCAAAAACCAGGATGGACAATTGCAGGATGACCCCGGTAACCCGGAAGATGGACCAACGCGCGTGATCGTTTCGGTTACGTTTCGGCATCCTATGATATTACCCTTCATCAGCAATATTTGGCCCTCGGTGCGTCTACACGCCGAACGCTCGGGCATATTGGAACAATTCCGGGTCGCGCGGGTTGTAGGAGTACCTCCCCAAATAGTGATTCCAACCCCAACGGTAACTCCTACCGCTACACCAATCCCAACTGACACTCCCACGGTAACCTCCACTCCCACGGTAACCCCCACTCCAACTGTAGATTGCAAAAATTTGGCCGCCAGTAATTTGCGTTTTAATAATACTGACCTAGTCTTTGACATAAAAAATAATGATCCTTATTACCAGGCCTTCATAACAGGTATACATACTACTTGGAACGGATCCTGGCATGATGAATCCATAACTCCAACTCCCGCCAGTAACTTCCGTTTTTATATGCGAAACTATTCTAATATCCTTGATCCCACCGACATACCACTTATTTCAGGTTTCAACCTTAATCATAGCGGCCTTATTGGAAACAACTGGCTTTTCTCCCCCTCAATATCTGCCATTTTAGGGCTGAGATTCTCCAAAAGTTTCAACAATCAATACTATCATGGCAATGATTTCAATCTGAACTTCGACTACAAGATGGTGTCGCCCGATTCCGTTCAAGAGGTTTCCTGTCCATCATCATCACTCACCGGTCGATTCGGCCCCATTGTTCAACCTACTGTACCGGTTGCCACCGTCACCGGAACGTTCTCGATTTCCGCTGCAGCTAGTGATCCTGATGGCACTATTAAAAGGGTCAAATTCGTCGTTTTCGATAGCTCAGGAAACATAGTTAGTAATGTCACTTATACTAAATCGCCTTATTGCTTGTTTGGTCAAGATAAAAATGGATGTAAAACAAGCACCCCCGGTCAGCTTTGGCCAAATAGCACTCAAAACATTCAAAACGGCACCTATACTATCTTCATTGAAGCCTTAGATAATGATAATGGTGGGAATTATTATCATCTTACACGCGTGATACGCATCCTGAACATCAACGCGCCCACACCAACTGTAACATTAACCCCAACAATTACCTTCACTCCGACAATTACATTTACTCCTACTATTACTAAAATACCGACCAATACGCCAACGAATACACCCGTTACACCGACTAAAACACCGACTAATACGCCAATACCACCAACCAAGACCAACACGCCTATTCCACCTACTAATACCAACACGCCAATACCACCAACCAAGACCAACACGCCAACCGCTATTCCCACCACAAAGACACCTACCCGCACGCCAACCAAGACGCCTCCAACGGGAGGGTGACGCGCAACGCGTCACCCTCTTGATCTGGTTGGGTTCGCACCTTCTCAACGCCGTGGTCGGGTTTTCCATACCCGGCATCCAAAACCAACAACAATAATGGCGAGATTCCAATCCCGCCCTACAAATCATCCGCATCGCGTAGGTTGGGTTTCCATACCCGACGGTATCACAATTCCGCCGGGGATAAATCCCCTGCTCAAGACATGCAAGTCGGTTGAAACCGACTCAAGCCAAGTTCGCTTGAGCGGACTTCCATGAACTGAGGCAGGGCTTGAGTCCCCGCCGATGCAAACAGACACGGATGTGTTGCGTGCAACACCCGAAGTAAATTTCTGGTTACATTTGTATTGCGAAATTTATTTCGCACCTTCTCAACGCGGTGGTCGGGTTTTCCATACCCGACATCCAAAACCAACAACAATAATGGCGGGATTGGAATCCCGCCCTACAAATATCATCCGCATCGCGCAGGTTGGGTTTCCATACCCGACGGTATCACAATTCCGCCGGGGATAAATCCCCTGCTCAAGACATGCAAGTCGGTTGAAACCGACTCAAGCCAAGTCCGCTTGAGCGGACATCCATGAACTGAGGTGGGACTTGAGTCCCCGCCGATGCAAACGAACACGGATACGTTGCGTGCAACACCCGAAGTAAATTTCTGGTTACATTTGTATTGCGAAATTTATTTCGCACCTTCTCAACGCGGTGGTTGGGTTTCTATACCCGACGTTCAAAACCAACAACAATAACGGCGGGATTGGAATCCCGCCCTAAAAATTGGATACCCCAGCTGCAAACACGTACACACCTATCATACTTTTTTACGCACCCTCTAACCTATATCGGGGTATAATTCAGCCAGGCGTTTGAAGCATGGTAAAGACAAAACGCATCTTGTCCACCTCGAATGGGGAACCATTCGACGCGCCCGCAAAAAAATCTCCATACCCAACGGATAACCCAATAGCCGAAGCGTGGTTTCGCACCACACTATACAGCATTGGAGATGCGGTCATCACCACCAATGTGGAAGGTAGGGTACAACAGATGAATCCAGTTGCTGAAAAGCTAACTGGCTGGACGGAGGATGAAGCCTTTGGTAAACCAATCGCTGATGTATTTCACATCATAAATGAAGAAACCAGAGAAGAAATCCCAAATCCAATTGAGCGCGTGCTCAAAGAAGGTACCGTCATTGGGTTAGCCAATCACACTGTGCTGATCGCACGCGATGGAACGGAATACCCGATTGCTGACAGCGGTGCGCCGATCCGCGATGCGCAAGGAGAGATTGTGGGGATTGTCCTGGTTTTTCGCGATCAAAGCGCGGAACGGAAAATCCAGACGGATCTGGAAAAAGCCCGTAAATTTAGCAATGGAATAGTGGAGACAATCCGTCAACCTTTGCTGGTGTTGGATTCCCGCTTGCAGGTTTTGGCTGCGAACCGCGCCTTTTACAATTTGTTTCAAGTCAGCCCGCATGAAACGATCGGAAAGTATGTCTATGATCTGGGTAACGGACAATGGGATATTCCAGCCCTGCGCGACTTATTGGAGAAAATACTCCCCCAAAACACACAATTTAATGATTTCCTGGTGCAGTGGAACTTTGAAAGAATTGGGGAACGAACGATGCTGCTCAATGCCCGCCGCATCTATCAAGAAGACGGAAAGACCGAAACAATCTTGCTGGCAATAGAAGATGTCACCGCCCAGAAAAAAGCGGAACAAGCAATCCAGGCAAACGAGAAGAATTATCGGCTGTTATTCGAGAATAACCCCTTGCCGATGTGGGTGTATGACTTGGACACGCTGCAATTCTTGATGGTGAATGATGCTGCTGTGCATCAATATGGATACAGCCGCAGTGAATTTTTAGCGATGACAATCAAAGACATTCGTCCTGCAGAAGATATTGAAGCGTTGCTGAAAGATGTTGCCCAAACAAGCGCAGACCTTAATTTCGCTGGCGAATGGCGCCACCGCCGAAAAAATGGCGAGATATTTCCGGTTGAAATTATCTCACATGCATTGGATTATCACGGAAGACCTGCGCGATTGGTAGTGGCAATCGACCTGACAGAACGCAAGCGCGCGGAAAATGCCTTACGGGAAAGCGAAGACAAATTTCGCCGATTGACGGAAAACGCAACCGATTTGATCTATCGTTATGAGTTTTTCCCAAAAAGCGGCTTTACGTATGTCAGTCCAGCTGCCACAGTCATCACTGGTTATACTCCCGAAGAACATTATGCCGACCCCCAACTAGGGATGAAGTTAATCCATCCGGATGATCGTCCAAAACTTGAGGCATATTTTCAAGGGCGTGGTTCTTTTTATCAACCCATCGAATTTCGCTGGGTGCGGAAAGACGGCCGCATCATCTGGACGGAACAGCGTAATGTGCCAATTTATGATGAAAAAGGGAAACTGATTGCGATTGAAGGGATCGCTCGCGATATCACCGAGCGCAAACGGAGGGAATTGGAGCTTGAAGCCCTGGCGATGGTGAGCCGGGCGATCGGACAGAGCTGGCAATTGCAGCCCTTATTGGAAGAGATCATCCAGGCCGCGTTACATGCCGTCCCCAGCGCCGAGAAAGGCAGTCTGGCATTACTGAGCGATGAATCCCATCTAAAAGTCATGACACAAAGAGGTTATGTGGATGATGTGGTGCTCGGTTTTACTTATCCGATCAGTTGGGGATACGCCGGGCGTGCCTTTCGAGAGCAGACACCTTTGATTATCCCTGATGTGTTAGCAGATCAGGAATTGCGCGAAAATGGAGCGAGCGCAGCATTAGAAGAGGTGCGCCAGTTACGCAGTGCGGTGGTGGTGCCATTGGTTACATCGAAGGGTGCGATCGGTGTGGTTTCTCTCGAATCTAATCAAGCCAATGCATTCGATGAAATAGATCTGCAAGTCCTCCATTCGCTGGCAACCCCCTTGGCTTTAATCATCCAGAACGCCCGTTTGCAGGAGGAAACGCATCAACGTCTGCATATCCTCGAATCACTTCATAGGGTTTCTAATGCGCTGCGTATTGCCCAAACTTGGGAAGAAGCAGTGCCGATCGTAATCGACGAAGCCTTGGCGATTTTCGAGACTGAGCATGGAGCGTTGCAGCTTTTCTCACCTGAAAAAGGGAAACCGTCTATCGATATTCGGCGCGGTTGGTTTGCAAATTTAGCGCCAGAAGTATTGACCGCCCAACAGTCCATTGTGCAATTGGTGCTGCAAAACCAAAAACCGTACTATATCCGGGAATTTGCTACTGATGCGATTTTAGGATTGGAAGCGAGACAGCAAATGCCGGCTGGTTGGGGCGGCGTGTGTGTCCCCATTCTTTCCAGTGATAAGGTATTAGGAATTTTATGGATTGTGCTGCCATTACCACGTACCATTTCCGATGAGGAGATCCTTTTGCTGGAGTCATTAGGCGAGATTGTCGGTACGGCGTTGCAGCGTTTGCGTTTACACGAAGAAGCCTTGCGGCGGGTGGCGCAGTTGCAGGCATTGCAGGCAGTGGATAAAGCCATTACGGCAACCTTAGATTTGCGGTTGATGTTGAATGTACTTCTCCAACAGGCAAGTGAGCAGTTGAAGGTGGATGCAATCGGGATTTTATTGTTCAACCCATATACTCAGATGTTGGAATATGCTGCTGGAAGGGGTTTTCGTTCACCAGCCTATGAGCGAACCCACCTGTCCTTAGGAGGCGGTTTTGCAGGACAAGCAGTGCTAAGAAGGGAAACGATGGTAATCCCTGATTTGCAGCAATCAGAGAGCAATTTTGCACGCGATATTTTGAACCAGGGCTTTCGTTCCTATGGGGTTGTCCCTCTGCTGGCGAAGGGATTGATTAAAGGGGTGATGGAGGTCTTTCATCGTCAGCCATTCGAGCCATCCGATGACTGGATGAATTTGTTCGAAATGCTCGCGGGGCAAGCTGCCATCGCCATTGATAATGCTCAATTGTATAGTGAATTGCAACAAATCAATCTAAAGCTTTCGATGGCTTATGACGCGACGATTGAAGGCTGGTCACGCGCCTTAGACCTGCGGGATAAAGAGACCGAAGGGCACACCGTACGGGTGACCGATTTAACCATGCGCCTGGCAGAGGCTTTTGGGATTGATCCTGAAATGATGGCTCATATCCGCAGAGGGGCAATTCTGCATGATATTGGGAAGATGGCAATACCTGATCATATTCTCCTCAAACCGGGACCATTGGATGAAGAAGAATGGGTACAAATGCGCCAGCATCCCCAAATTGCGTATGATATGTTGCGCAATATCGAATACCTCCAACCAGCGTTGAGTATCCCTTATTGTCATCATGAACGCTGGGATGGAAGTGGATATCCCCGCCAATTGAAAGGGGAGGAGATTCCGTTGGCGGCGCGCTTGTTCGCGGTAGCAGACGTTTGGGATGCTTTGACCAGCGATCGTCCTTACCGTAAAGCCTGGACACGGGAGGAGGCGCTGGAGTATATTCGTCAACAAGCGGGGAAACAATTTGATCCTCGCGTTGTGGAGGTGTTTTTGAGGATAATATCCGCGAAGGAACGCGAATAGTAAAATCCACGAATGAACGCGAAGGAACGCGAATAAAAGAATCCGCGAAGGAACGCGAAGGAACGCGAATAGCAAAATCCGCGAATGAACGCGAAGGAACGCGAATAAAAGAATCCGCGAATGGACGCGAAGGAACGCGAATAGCAAAATCCACGAATGGACGCGAAGGAACGCGAATAACAAAATCCACGAATGGACGCGAAGGAACGCGAATAAAAGAATCCGCGAATGGACGGGAATGGACACCTATAGCAAAATCCACGAATGAACGCGAAGGAACGCGAATAAAAAAACCGCGAAGGTACACGAAGCCCCATTCATTTGACGGATCCGAAATCTCATGATAAACTTGCCGACAATGAAACGAAATCCACAAACTGAAACCCGTTCCCGTCGTTGTACGCCATCCCTCTTTGGGGTGGACGGGCGTTTTGGTTTGTCGGGATGAATCGATTGGCATAAACCGACATATTTTCTGTAATTTAGCCCTCCAGCCCGGAGGGTTTTTTATTTTTAATTCTTGGAGGCTGTGATGTCAAAAGGAAATGTTAAAAAAGTGGTTTTAGCGTATTCGGGGGGACTGGATACATCCATTATTGTCCCATGGTTGAAGGAAAACTATGGCTGTGAAGTGGTCTGTTTCACTGCAAATGTGGGACAGGAAGAGGAGTTAGAGGGCTTGGAGGCGAAAGCTTTAGCCAGCGGAGCTAGCCAATTCGTCATGCGCGATCTGCGCGAGGAATTTGCCCAGGATTACTTGTTCCGGATGCTGCGCGCTGGAGCGGTGTATGAGCGCAAATATTTATTGGGGACTTCGATTGCACGACCGTTGATCGCAAAACATCTCGTTGATGTTGCCCATCAAGTGGGGGCAGATGCGGTGGCGCATGGTGCAACGGGCAAAGGAAATGATCAGGTACGTTTTGAATTGACTTTTATGGCATTAGACCCGCGCTTGAAAGTCATTGCCCCTTGGCGGGAATGGGAAATCCGTTCACGCGAAGATGCCATTGCTTATGCTCAGAGCCGCAATATCCCGGTGAAAGCTTCTCTGAAATCCATTTTTAGCCGCGATGGAAATCTGTGGCATTTATCCCATGAAGGCGGTCCATTGGAAGACCCCTGGCAGGAACCGCAGGAGGATATGTTCCAGCTCAGCATTTCACCTTTCGCTGCTCCTGATCAAGCCGAAGAAATAACCTTGACCTTCCAGAGCGGTACACCGTTGACATTGAATGGCGCGGCGCTCTCTCCAGCAAAATTGGTGATGGAACTGAATCGTCTCGGTGGGAAACATGGTATCGGAAGGGTTGATCTGGTCGAGAACCGGCTGGTGGGTATGAAGTCGCGCGGGGTTTATGAAACACCCGGTGGCACCATTCTGCTTTCAGCGCATCGCGAATTAGAATCGCTGACACTGGATAAAGAAACGCTGCACTTCAAGGATTTGGTGGCGCTCAAGTATGCCGAATTGGTTTATAACGGGATGTGGTTCTCACCTTTACGAGAGGCTTTGGATGGTTTTGTCGATAGCACGCAAGGTCCCGTAACCGGGGAGGTACGGTTGAAATTATATAAAGGGAATATTCTGGTGGCGGGAAGAAGGAGCCCATTTAGCCTCTATCGGGAAGACTTCGCCACTTTCGGGCAGGAGGATGTATATGATCAATCGGATGCCGAGGGATTTATACACTTATATGGGCTTCCACTCAAGGTACGGGCATTGAATGGTTTGCCGGTCTCTGGCTTGGATATGCCCCAGCCGGATTATTCCCGTTTCAAACGCGACTGAAGTTGGATCAGCCCCTCATCCCAGCTCCCCTCATTGTGGGGGAGGTTAAGGGGGGCGCCCTCCTTGTCCCACTATGGAGCAGGACTAAAGCGGGAGGCGCTTTAATATTCTTGCTAAGAAGGGAGCCGATGGAGGAAGGCGCTTTCCTTGCCATAATAAATTGTAGGGCGAAGGTGAGAAGCGCCTACCTTCACTTGATGGTAGGAAAGACGATGGTGGAGAGGGATGAGGGTGACCTATTTCCAAATCACAGGGAATGATAAAATTTACGGAACTACTCAGCTACTATTTAAAAATTGTTATGGGAAACAATTGTCCTGGCGAGTTTATGAAGCCATCTCTCGACCGCTACCTGTCATGAGTAGCAAAGCGAAGCCATCTCCCTGCCGGATTGGAGATTGCTTCGGTCGCAAAGAACGCTCTCTCGCAATGACGGCTGTGCTGAGTAATTACAAATTTACAAGAATGGCAACGTCTTCGTGTTGAAAAGTTTACTATACCCTCGTCAAAATGAAAGGAAAGCTTATGACACTTTGGGGTGGAAGGTTTACAAGCAGGTTGCATCCCGCTGCATGGCAGCTTAACACTTCATTAGCGATCGATTCCCGCCTTGCTGATCAAGATGTGCGCGGCAGTATCGCCTGGGCAGGGGCGCTTCGTTCTGCGAGCGTTATCACCGACGAAGAGTATAACCAAATTCAGGCCGGCTTAATTCAAATACGAGCAGAATTGTTGGCTGGTGAATTTAAGTTCAGTGAAAACGATGAAGATATTCACAGCGCGGTTGAGCGCCGATTAGGGGAGTTAATTGGCGAAGCGGCTGGAAAATTGCACAGCGGACGCAGTCGTAACGATCAGGTGGCAACCGACTTTCGCCTCTGGATCATGGAGGCGCTGGATAATTTATGGAAACAGCTCCGCGAATTTCAGTCCATTTTGGTCGAGCGGGCTGAAAATGATTTCGGGGTGATTTTACCGGGTTACACCCACACACAACGGGCACAACCGATCTTGCTCAGCCATTGGTGGTTGGCGCATTTCTGGGCATTCCAGCGTGACGCAGATCGCCTGCAGGAAGTGCGTCAGCATAGTTCGTCCATGCCCTTGGGCAGTGGCGCATTAGCCGGTACACCGTTTAACATCGACCGTCCTGCGCTTGCACGCGAATTAGGTTTTGATAAGGTGTCTCCGAACAGCGTGGATGCTGTTTCGGATCGAGATTTCGCAGCAGAATTTTTGTTTTGGGCAGCTTTGGTGGGGGTTCATCTTAGTCGACTTGCCGATGCTGTGATTTTATTTTCCAGTGCAGAATTTGGTTTTTTTATCCTTGCAGATGCATTTTCGACGGGGTCGAGTTTAATGCCGCAAAAGAAAAACCCCGATTTATTTGAGTTAGCGCGCGGTCAGAGTGGCAAATTGATTGGGGCTTTGACCAGTTTGCTGGCAATATTGAAAGGGTTGCCTTCTGCTTATGATAAGGATTTACAAGAAGATAAAGGATTGGTTTTCGGTGCACATGATACCATTACCCAATTGTTGCCGGCTTTGGGCGGGGCTATCCAAACACTGCGCTTGAATCCAGAGCGAATGCAGGCAGCGTTGGAGGATAGTTTGTTCGCGACGGATCTGGCTGATTATTTGGTGGAGCATGGCGCACCTTTCCGCCAGGCGCACGCGCTGACCGGCCAGGCAGTGCGGGCAGCGGAGGAGCTGGGGGTGCCTCTCTCAAAGTTGCCGCTGGAGCGGTATCAGGAGATTAGCCCATTGTTTAATGAGGATTTATATGCGGTATTTGATGGTATGCGGAGTGTAGCGCGGCGGAAGGCTATCGGTGGCACAGCTCCTGAGGCGGTGCAGCAGCAGATCATTCAGGCAAAAAAGCTTCTTGAGGAACCTAAAAAGAAGGTTTGATTTGGCTGGGTTGAAGTTGATAAATATTTTATCACTTGTACAAATAAATTAAACAAAATAGGGTTAAAATATCCATTATTGGTTTATAATATAAAGCAAAAAAAGAAAGGATAAAAACTATGACCACTCGAACCTCATCTGCAGAATGGAAGGGCACCCTGAAAGATGGCGCTGGCACAATGAAACTCGCAAGCGGCGCATTCGAGGGCCCTTACACCTACGCCTCCCGTTTTGAATCCGGACCGGGCACAAATCCGGAAGAATTAATTGGTGCAGCGCATGCTGGCTGTTTTTCCATGTTCCTTTCCGCATTACTGAGCAAGGAGGGATACACCCCCACAAGTATCCGGACTAGCGCCACGGTTCATTTAACAGAAGGACCCACAATCAGTTTAATCGAATTGAATTGCGAGGCGCAAGTGCCAGGATTGACGGACGCGGTGTTTCAAGAAAAAGCCAGCGCTGCTAAAGCCGGTTGCCCCGTTTCAAAATTGCTAACCGGGGCAGAGATCCGTTTATCGGCAAAGTTAGTGGAGTAAAAGAAGGCAAGTGGCAGGAATTTGGTCCAGAGCCACTACCTAACATGTCTTGCTCTATTAGGTGAATCAAAGGGTGACCAAGAACCTGAAGGTTTATGCCAAACGTTGTGGCGACGAAATACAAGTTAAACCTTCCGGTTCTTTTATTAACTCTCTCTAACCTTTGGTTTGACGGATTCCTATTGCAAAGGTATAATCCGCCTGCTTGAATAAAACGGCTGGAGGTTTTTGTGGAACAATATCTGGATATCGCGTTAATCATCACCTCAGTGGTGCTCATCGTCAGTGTTATCCTGCAGAGCAAAGGAGCAGGATTGGGAGGTTTAACCGGCGCTGACACCGGTGGTTTCTTTACGGCGCGGCGCGGCGTAGAAAAAACTCTCTTTCGTCTAACCATCATTTTAAGTGTCATTTTTGTGCTGCTTGCTATTGCGACGGTGATTGTGGCCGGTTGAAAACCGGTATTTTTACCTGAAGCATGAGGCGCTGTTGCGCCTGTTTCTGCTTGCAAGATTTTCCCCATGAAACGATTCCGTTGGCAATTCATTATTTTAGGACTGGCTTTAGTCGCGATTGCGTTATTGTTGATCAGCCAGCAGCAGACTTCGCCACAGGCAGGGGGCGTACAACCGGTCAGTGGCGGTATTTATAGCGAAGCATTGATTGGATCGTTCGAGCGCCTTAATCCGGTTTTGGATTATGCCAATCAGGTTGACCGGGATGTAGATCGTTTGCTCTATTCCGGTTTGATTAAATTCGACGATCGGGGATTGCCTCAGCCCGATCTCGCGGAATCGTGGGGCGTTTCCGCCGATGGGAAAACCTACAACTTTTCCCTGCGCGCTAATGCCGTGTGGCATGACGGATCACCTGTAACCAGCGATGATGTGATTTTCACGGTGGATGCCTTGCGCAGTGATGCTTCACCTTTGCCTAAAGATATCAAAGAGATGTGGAAACAGGTGCAGCTAAATACCCTCGATGCGAAAACGCTTCAATTTCATTTGCCCGAACCGTTTGCTCCGTTTTTGGATTATTTAACCTTCGGCGTATTACCGAAACATATCTTGGGCGGCAGCAGCGTCGAGGCAATGGTGAATGCGCCATTTAACTCGCAACCGGTCGGGACTGGTCCATTCCAGTTCAAGCAATTTCAAAGCGAAAATGGCGCCATTGTGGGGGTGGAATTAAGTGCGTTCGAGCAGTATTACAATGGGCGTCCTTATTTAGATGAGGTGATTTTTCGTTATTACCCGGATGTAGCCAGCGCGATGGCAGCCTACCGTTCGAAAGGGGTATTAGGTATAAGTCATATCGATGAAGCAAACTTGGCTGATGCCCTGAAGGAACCGGGATTAAATCTCTACACCGGGCGTCTGCCGTCTTTGAACATCATCCTTTTGAACCTCAATGACAAAAAGTTACCCTTCTTCCAGGATGCGCAAATCCGCAAAGCATTGCTCATGGCTTTGAATCGCCAGCGCATGGTGGATAGCCTGCGCAATGGGCAAGCCATTGTCGCCGATGGCGTCATATTCCCTGGCACATGGGCATATTACGATGAGACAGAAAAGATCAGCTATAACCCCGAGAAAGCTTTAGAAACCATCAAGAAAGCCGGTTACACCTTTCCGGCCGAAGGTGGACAGGTGCGGGCGAAAGATGGAGTCCCGTTCAGTTTCGAACTGGCGTATGCCGATGCACCCGGTTTTGCGGAATTGGCGCAGCAAATCGCCGATGCCTGGTCAAAGTTAGGCATTCAGGTTACCTTAAAAGCGTTGCCATTCGACCAGCTTGTCAGCCAATATTTGGAAAAGCACACCTTTCAGGCTGCATTGGTTGAATTGAACTTTGCCCGTTCTCCAGACCCGGATCCGTATCCATTCTGGGATCAGGCGATGATCAGCGATGGGCAAAATTATTCCCAGTGGGATGACCGCGCTGCCAGTGAATATTTGGAAAAAGCACGGGTGACCTCAGATTGGGGGGAACGCGCCAAGCTCTATCGCAATTTCCAGGTGCGCTTCATGATGGAAATGCCGGCACTGCCGCTGTTCTACCCGGTTTACAGTTATGGGGTGGATGAAACCATTCAAAATGTGCGCATGGGTCCGTTATTCGACCCGGCTGACCGATTTCTCACCATTCAAACCTGGTATCTGCGCGCCCGCCGCTTGCCGACTTCACCGACGGAAACGCCGTAACGAGTAGGGGTGATTAATTTCGATAACAAATTCGTATGTTTTAATTCCTTTTTCACGGTATCTTTTTCCCCTCATTTTCGTCTTACAATATAGAACATGCCACATCAGGAAGACCCTTCGCTTTTACGGCGTGCACAGGCGTTGCAGCCCGAAGCGCTGGCTGAGGTGTATGACGCCTATAGCCCGGCGATCTATGCTTACGCCTTGCGCTTGTTGGGCGACGCAGATCTGGCGGAGGAATGTACGGCAGAGACGTTTTTTCGCTTGTTGAAGGCATTGCAAAACGGCGCTGGGACGATTCAAAACCTGCGCCCGTATCTCTATCGCGTGGCACATAATTGGATTACGGATTTGTATCGCCGTCAGCCCTTCCAGCCCCTGCCATTGGAGGAATCAACGTCTTCCCATTCCGACCCGCCTTTGGAGCATCAGGTAGAGGAAGGGCTGCGGCAGGCAGAGATGCGTGCTGCTTTGCAACGCTTAACCCCAGAGCAACGCCTGGTGATTAGCTTACGCTTCATCGAAGGATTGGATCAGGAAAGTGTGGCGGAAGCACTGGGCAAACCGCTGAGTGCAGTAAAAGCATTACAGCATCGTGGTTTGCAAGCATTACGGCGGATGATTTTGAAAGAGCAGGAAAGGTTCACGAATGAAAACGAATCAAGATGAATTACCGGAATTAACTCCCTGGTTTGATAGCTTGCGTAAAATCGAAGTGCACCGCCCGCAGGAACAGCAAAAGCTTGGACGGCAGCAATTTTTGGAAATGGCACAAACTTTAACTCCAACCGTATCTTCCAGCGCTTCTACTCGTCTTAATGGATGGATGACATCCATCCAAAACTTTTGGAAGCGTAAGGAGGTACAACCGATGTTAAATATTTTGGGGACGATCATGATTGTAATGGCACTGGCTTTTGGAGGGAGTGGCGCGACGGTTGCGGCTGCTCAGTATAGCCTGCCGGATCAGCCGCTCTATGGATTGAAGATTGCCAGCGAAACACTGCGCCAGCAGCTCGCCCAGGGCAATCCCGTCAGTGAGGCAGAATTGGCGGTAACTTTCGCCTTGCGCCGTGTGAGCGAGGTGCAGGCAATGTTGCAGGAAGGCAAAAACCCCTCCCAAGGGCAAATGCAGCGAGTGCAGGAACAGCTAGACCAGGCGTTGCGGTTGGCAGCCAATTTACCGGATGCGCAAGCGCAGCCGTTGCTCGATCAATTGCGCACCCGTTTGCAGGAACAATTAAAGGTGCAATCGCAGCTGCGTGATGGCAGTGGAGAAGGGCAACAATTACAGACCCAGTTGCGGGAAATGTTGCAGACACGGCTGCGACTGCTTGAGCAAAATCAAGGTGATCTATTGCAGCTGCGCATCCAGCTGCAGCTCCAGCTGCAAAATCAAACCCAACAAATGACGCCGGCAAATCCTACGCATAACACGCCGGGTAATACCACTCCGGGCAGCGGTGGCAACCCTGCTCCTGGCACTGGCAGCGACTCAGGCAGCGGCGGCAGTGGCTCTGGATCAGGCAGCGGCGGCACAGGCTCTGGTTCTGGCACTGGCGGTAGTGGCTCTGGTTCGGGTACTGGCGGCAGTGGCTCCGGCTCAGGCAGCGGTGGTAGTGGTTCTGGCTCGGGCACTGGCGGTAGTGGCTCTGGCTCAGGCAGCGGCAGTGGCTCTGGCTCAGGCAGCGGCGGTAGTGGTTCCGGCTCAGGCACTGGCGGTAGCGGGTCTGGCTCAGGCAGCGGCGGCACAGGTTCCGGCTCAGGCACTGGCGGCAGTGGCTCCGGATCGGGAACTGGAGGTAGTGGCTCCGGATCGGGAACTGGCGGCTCAGGCAGCGGCGGTAGTGGTTCTGGCTCAGGCACTGGCGGTAGCGGCTCTGGCTCAGGCAGCGGCAGCGGCAGCGGTTCAGGGAGTCAAAAGCCTTAATATGGATAAAAGGCGGGTTTTATCCCCGCCTTTTTTGTTATTGAAGCTTATTTCACAGATCGGATAGAATCAATCAATTTCGTCGGGCGAAAGTCCTGCCTGATTCATTGAACCCGAAATGAATTTCGGGCTACATTGGTATTGCGAAATTTATTTCGCACAACCTTGCACGGTGGGTTGGGTTTCGACACATCATTCAAAATCAAAAACATAAACGGCGGAATTGGAATCCCGCCCTACAAATACATTCGCATTTTGTAGGTTGGGTTTTCATACCCGACAACCCGTTGTGAATAAGCGTTTTCCTTAATCAGTGCAATCAATGCGTGGGGGATGTTCTAAAACATACAGGTCGTGTTCGCCTTTGGCTCCGCGGCGGTTGAATCCCAAGCGGGTGAGTAAGGTTACGGTGCGCTCATTGTTTTGATAGGTGAGAGCCCGGATTTGTTGCAGGTGCAGGCGATTGAAGGAGTATTCAAAAACCGCTTTCAACGCTTCGCTCATCAAACCTTTTCCCCAATATTTTTTAGCGAGGTCAAATTCCAAATCGGCTGATTCCCCGATTTTTAAATTATCCAAGCTGATGCTGCCGATTAGATCGTTTTCGGTTTTGAGTACCAATGCCCAGGTCAATCCGCTGGCGTCATTGTGTTTTTTGCGGAAGGTGAGGATCAAGGCTTCGGCTTGTTCGGGTTCGTAATAAGGTTCATTGAAAAACCATTTTGCGATATCAGCATCGGAGTAGTTTTTGAATATCGCTTGTGTGTCGCTCAGGTTTGGTTCGCGTAAAATTAGACGGGTAGTTTCGAGTACGGGAAAAGGTTTGAAAGAGACCATTTTGTGCCCCAGAAAAGATTTTTTATATTTTAACATAAAAATAGACTTTATACTTTCGAGAAAATTTATCGGATGGGTTCCTGCCATGATCGTTTTAGAGATCCCGGTGTAAGCCTGCGACTTTTCTGCGCAGTTCCTGCAAAGAGTTTGTAGTATTCAATTTTTAGTTTCTCAGTATAGCCGTCATTGTGGAGGAGCGCTCTTCGCGACGGTAGCAATCTATTCCCATATTCGCCAGGAGTCATGGCGAGAGCCGGTTATTCCGTCGAATTGTGGTATTTGAAAAGGAAATGGCATCGTGCCATATCATGTAATAAGTGGATAATTACCTGCCATAGGCTTTGGATGTGATAGTAAACCATCCACGAATATTAACCGAATGCACGAATAGCGCCTTCATTCGTTTATTCGTAGCCCAATCGTGGAAAGTATTTTCAGCAAATTGACAGCGCTTGTGGTGGTAGGCAGTTCCATAAGTAACTTGTTCCATGCGCTCAGTGTCAACTCCGCAGAGCCATATCTCCTCAATGAAAACTATCTTGGTCATCTTGTAAATCTTGTCTATATTATGAGTAAGGAATATTTTTGCGACCGAAGTCATCTACTACGCGGCGGGGAGATGGCTTCGCTTCACATTGTAGGTGCATATTAGAAGATGGCGTTATACGCTCGCTGTCATCGTTGTTCCTTATAGTAATCTTGTATTAGCCCCTGCTTAATTGCTCTGATTTTTCCAATAAATGAATCACAAGAGATTGGGCTGGGATTTGTTGCCTTTTCCGTTATAATGGATTCACAGAAATAAAGCGGAGGTCGCATATGGACTATGGTAAATTAATGCGTCGAGCGTGGGAAATTACCTGGAGATATAAATTTCTTTGGGTTTTCGGCATCGCTATTGCTTTTTGCCGGGCTGGGGGAGGCAGTGGTTCTAATTTCAATTTTAGCAACCGCAATTTTACAGGGCAGAATAATCAATTTGGGCAGTTCATGAATCCTGCCAATCCCTTTTCACAAGCCCTGGAAAGATTCTTCAGCAGCGGTTTACTGTGGTTATTTATTGGGTTTTTGATCGTTTTGGTCATTCTATTTTTCTTTATCGGAATGGCAGTAGTGGCATACGCACGCGGCAGTATCATTCGATCCGTCAACCTTCTAGAAAATGGGGAAGCAGTTAATTTTCGGCTTGCTTGGGAGGAAGGGAAAAAGTCTTTCCGACGCTTGTTAGGGATGGAGATTTTAATCAATATCCCGGGTTTGCTGGTTGGGCTGGCTATCATGGTTGCGGTTATTTTATTGATTTGGAATTTGATTAAAAGTAGTGGGATGGCTTATGGCGCTGATCAAAGCGCTATCTTCCGTTCATTATTGACCATTGCACCTGCCTTTGTCATCATTATCTGCAGCCTGGCTTGTGTTGCTTTTCTCATCCAGATTCTGGTGGCTATCTTGGAGGTGTTTGGCAGCCGGGCAATTGCCATCGAGGATTTACCCGTGATAGCAGCACTTGCCCGCGGTTGGAAACTTTTCCTTGCCAATTTAGCGCCGGCAATCATCCTTGCCCTTATCTTATTTGGGATTAGTCTCGGTATCGGGATTGTGATCGGTTTGCCAGTTGCACTGTTATTGGGAGGTTTTGTGGTTGTCGTGGTTGGGCTGACTCACCTTGCTGGTCCAGCCTGGTTAGTTTTCCTTCCAGTTATCGTGCTTTTGATTCTGGCTGTGGCTATTTTGACGAGTTTCGTTCGCGGTGTGTATCTGGTTTTCACAGAGACATTGTGGACTTTAGCGTATCGTGACTTCACCCACACAGAGGAAGGCTCGTTATTGAACCCATGAAAAAAGCATTGATCATCTTGAAAACCGGCTCGGCGTACCGGGAATATCGCCGTGTCGCTGGTGATTTCGAAGATTGGATTGTGAGCCGGCTTGGGCAAATGGATCGGGAACTGCATGTTGTGGATGTAACCCGTGGGGAAAACTTACCCAACCACCACGAGATCAGCGGCGTTATCATTACCGGTTCCCACGCAATGGTAACCGAGCATCGCGCTTGGAGTGAACGCAGTGCCGATTGGCTGGCAGAAGCGGTGGAAGATAACCTGGCAATCCTCGGGATTTGTTATGGTCATCAATTGTTGGCGTATGCATTGGGTGGCAAAGTAGGCAAGAATCCCTTTGGGCTTGAATTAGGAACGGTAACGATCGAGCTCAATGATGGGGCAGAGAATGACTCCCTTTTCTCATCTTTCCCGCGCCAATTCTTCGCTCATGTCAGTCACACTCAGTCGGTTATCCTTTTACCGCCGCGAGCTGTAAAGTTAGGACAAAGCGAGCGCGAGACAAATCAGGTCGTTCGGTTTGCCGAACGGGTTTGGGGAGTGCAATTTCATCCCGAGTTCAGCATGGATTATATGCGCTATGAGATCGACCGTTATCGTCATCGCCTTACGCAAGCCGGTCAAGACCCACAACAATTATTAGAACAGACCCAAGAAACGCCAATCAGCGCGAGTTTGCTTCAAAAATTTTGCCAAATCCTTGAAGATTAATTTTTTATGGTCAACCAGGATTGCACTATACAAAAGTTTCAAGTCACCTAATAATATTGTAAGTAAACCTATAATCAGACCATTTTATAATAAATCCAGCGATGCTTTAATTTGATAAGAATTTCAACCTGGAGGTGCGAATGGTCTATCACAAAACCAAACAGTTGGTGTTGTCGGTATTAATGGTATTGATGCTGTCGTGGTTTTCCCAGTTCACTGCCCAGGCCTATCCAGCTTTACAACCAAATGCCGAAACGCAAAATTGGGATTTCCCCTTAGAGCGCTTTGGATACCCATCCGTTATTCGTTTAAGTGGCCAAATCGCCGAAAGAACTTTATTCCTGACCATTCCAGATGGACTCCAACCACAAGAATTAAACGGCAGGTTGCGGTTTTCATCGGATGTACAAAGCGGTTATTTGGAAATTTATGCGGATGACACTCTACTGGATACGCTTACATTAGACCATTCACCTCAGGATATTCGCATTCCCCTCAACCCGCTTACAACGAATAAAGCTGTCTTGTCGATTCGGTTGATAGCCCGATTGCGCAGTCTGGATGATGTTTGTGCCACAGCCCTGGCTGGGTCATGGTTACAATTAGAGGATAGTCATTTGGTGTTAGCGGGTATGCCACAATCCCCTCAAACCGTGGCGGATTATTTTCCGCCATTATTGGAAAAAGTCACCATCTATGTGCCGGCTCAGCCCAGTGCTGCTCAGGCTCAGGCCGCATTGAAGTTAACGGCGATGCTTGCTCGTCGATACGCTGCTAAACCAATCCAAATAAAGGTTGAAACGCTTTCCCAAAATCTGGTCTTTCCCAAAAATCCATCTTTTGAACGCAGTGTGGTGATCGGAAAAGGAGAGAAGGGACTGGCATTGTTTCCTGCAACGGATAACTCCTTACCAATTCTCACTATTTCTGGGGATGATCAAGAGCTGTTAAAAACAGCCAGTATTTTTGATCAAACATTTTTCCCGTTATTGGCAGCACCGCAGGTTCAGATATTAAATTACACCAGCCCAACAGAAATTCAGGCAAAACAGGTCACTTTTCAGGCGCTCGGTTATAGCTCCCAGCAAGTGAGCGGGGTGGGGCGCATGGACATCACGCTTTCTTTTGCTCAGGCTGATTTAGGTGGGGCAGTGAAGGATCTCTATGCCCGCTTGGTTGGGAATTACACACCTATACCGGAGGGGGCGAGCGGGACGGTTTCGGTATTTTTTAATTCTGCTTTAGTTTATAGTGCATTACTCAACCAGGATGGGCGCTTTGATTTTTACATTCCACTGCCACAAATGTTAATTCAGCGCGATAATACCTTGATTTTACGTTTTGATTACACTCCTAAAGGGGGTGATTGCCGCGTTGGGGTGCAGCCATTCACAGCGGGTTTGTTGAATGCTTCTTATTTACAGGTTGATTTTGGAGAATCCTTACCAGAAGGCTTTATCCGGATTCCCCAGGCCTTATTCCCTCACTTTGTAATTGGGATGCAACCACAGAACAAGGATAACGTCGCCCGAGCACTAGCGCTCATCATGGAACTGCAGCAAATGACCAAATCCCCCTTAGATTTTCGTGTTGTGGATTGGACTGAAGCGCTCAATAGTAATCAAGGAGCGATGTTGATCAGTGAGGATGGGCAAGGTTTAGAAGGCATTCACCCGCCACTCTTACCCATGCCATTGCGGGTGGTGGATCTCAACGGGAAGGAACTGTTACGCGTAGAAGAAAATGTTCCGTTTGCTGCGCTCGAGGCGTTTCAACAGAACCACCGTGACATCATTTTGCTCACTGCTCAAAAACAAGCCCTCATGATGGATAAGGCCATCGAGTGCGTTCAGTCTTTGCCCGATGGATGGTATTCTCTTTTAGGCGATGTCCTGTTCGTTAGCCAGGAAAATGGCTGTGGGGTGAGTTTGAATTTGCGAAAGAGTGGTCTCTATGTACAACCTCTAAAGCCCACTTTCGGTGTTTGGTGGGTGCGCATTCGTCCGTATGCATTTGGAATCTTATTGTTTTTGTTGCTTTTATTCGTGGTTTGGGCGTATCCAAAAGTGGTTCGCAAACAGCCGCCTGGTTTGTAAACTATGCCAGAAAATCAACGGATGGTATCTCGTGAGGAAAAGCGGTTGATACAGCCAGGATTAAAACTAGGAGAGGCTTTAGTCCAGCGCGGCTTGATCACGCCAGCTGATTTGGAGAAAGCGCTGGATGTTCAGAAAAGAACGGGCGAACGACTGGGGCGGATATTAATTGCCTTAGGCATGGTCCGCCGCCAGCAGTTATATCGCGTGCTGGCAGAGTTATGGCAATTACCATTTGTCGATTTAATCCAAACCGATGTGGAAAAATCGGTATTGCATCATTTTGATCCCCAAATGCTGGTCAGCGAGCGCTTTTTCCCCTTTGCTGAAAAGGATCAGGTGGTGCGTATTGCCACAGCCGAAAAACCATCCCCCGAATTGAATAAAATCATTCAAGGGGCAATTGGGGATAAGGATATCGAATATTATGTCACTACGGAATGGGATATCGATTATGCCGTTCGAACCTACTTTCGTGAGCAAATCTTAGATCGAGCGGTTTTTGGTCTGTATTACCGAAACCCGTCTGATTGTGCCTACACAGTCCTCACCCAGTGGCAGTATTTGCTTTTAGTTATGCTCCTCATTGGGGTAGTGGTGGGTTTGTATTATATGCCGCAGACCACTTTGATTGTCTTGAATTTTTTGATCAACCTTGCTTTTTTTGGCGGGATATTATTTAAATTCATTGTTGCTTTAGCTGGCGCGCGCTATGAACAGATGCAGCCGGTGACGGATGAAGAAGTGCGCGCTTTGAAGGATGAAGAATTACCTGTTTATACCATTTTGGTGCCTGCTTTTCGCGAGGCAAATGTAATCAATCTCTTGATGAATAACTTACGAAAATTAGATTATCCTGCGGAAAAATTGGAGATCTTACTATTATTGGAAGAGGATGATCAAGAGACCATAACAGCGGCTCGTGCAGCTAAACCACCGGAAACCGTCACCTTTGTGTTCATTCCAAAAGGACAACCACAGACCAAACCAAAGGCATGTAATGTTGGCTTGTTTTTTGCTCGGGGAGAATATCTGGTGATTTATGATGCCGAAGACCGCCCAGACCCGGACCAGTTAAAAAAGGCGGTAGTGGCTTTCCGCAAGGGTCCTCCCCATTTGGTCTGTGTGCAGGCTGCGTTGAATTATTTCAACTCGAACGAGAATTTCCTGACCCGCATGTTCACACTTGAATATTCTTACTGGTTTGATTATATGTTGCCGGGGCTGGATGCTTTGCATTTACCTATTCCATTGGGGGGCACCAGTAATCATTTTCGCACGGATATTTTACGCCAACTGGGTGGGTGGGATCCGTTCAATGTCACAGAGGATGCTGATTTGGGAATGCGGGCAGCTACAAAAGGTTACACCGTAGGGGTGATTAATTCCACGACTTATGAAGAGGCGAACAACCAACTGTGGAATTGGATTCGTCAACGTTCGCGTTGGATAAAAGGATATATGCAAACCGTTTTGGTTCATACTCGTCATCCTCTGGGGTTGATGAAAAATGCCGGCTTGCGAAATATTTTCGGGTTTATTATGTTGATACTCGGTACGCCTTTTATATTTTTATCGGCACCGCCGCTATGGCTATTTTATTTGGTCTATTTGGTGACCGGCACCCACCTTTTTGACTATCTCTTTCCACCGATTACACTTTATATCAGTTTGTTCAATTTGCTTTTTGGTAATGGATTGATGATTTACTTGAATATGCTGGCAGTATTCAAGCGTAATTATTTCAACCTGTTGTTGTTTGCATTGCTGAATCCAATTTATTGGGTTTTACATTCCATTGCAGCCTATAAGGCGCTCTGGCAGTTGTTTGCCCGCCCCTATTTTTGGGAGAAGACCATTCATGGCATCAGTAGAGAGCTTTATCCAAAACCATCGCATCACTAAAGAGAATCAGGGCGAGGTATCAAAAAGCTTTTCATTGAAGCCTGGTTACCATTTATTATTTTGTTGTATTTTAGCGATACCTTTCATTTGGTTAGCCTGGTCGGCGCAAAATCTGTTATACCTCAGTAATCAGCACGCCCATCTCGTAGCGAAAGCATTACAAGCCATTGAACGGGGAAGATTAGAGATTATTGGCTTCACCTACCCACCTTTGCCATTTCTTTTAACAGCGCTATTCCCAAAACCGTTTACGCCGGGAATCATTGCGGCTCTGGCAGGTGGTGCAACCGCCTGGCTATTATTATCTCATCTCATTCAAGTGCCGATTAATAACTTCAGTAAAGTTGTTATTGTATTTAGCCTTTCGGTTATGCCAGCCAGTTTGTTTATTGCCACACAATCTCTCGGGGATATGGTGACTCTTTTGTTGTTTCTAATCGCCTGGAATCAATTCCTTCGCTTTACCCGAGCGGGAGAAACCTGGAGCGGTTTTGTGGCCGGGTTGGTTTTAGGTTTAGCATTTTTCTTCAACCCTTATGCGCTGATTTATGGATTGATTTATGCCCTTGCCTCACCATTATTCTATCATTGGGAAAATAAACCTCTCTTGCAAAGGAATTGGCAGGATGATCTAACCTTGGTGGTCGTTATTGCATTTCCCACCCTGCTTGCTTTTTTCTCGTGGAGTTATTTGAACTGGGTTTTTAGTGGGAACCCCTGGCGATTCTTGAATGATCCAGCTTCACCTTTGTTTACATATATGAGCGCAGAAGTTAAACCGGTTTATGGATTTTGGGCGGCTTTATGGAGTAGCATCAATGATCTAACGCGTCTGCCGCTATACCCGGTAATTGGTATCATCGTTCTATTGGTATCCCCACGCCGATTTTTAGCATATCTGACTCCTTTTATCGTCAGTATTTTCGTGCGCTTGTTTGGGTTTGCATATCCCCAGTCATTTGCCTTGACCATTTATTCTGTTGTAGCTATCGCTGGGATACCCCGCCGAACCCCCAAAATATGGGGATGGATATTAATTCCTATTGCACTGATTAATCTGGCTGTCGCTTTTTTCACTATGCAGCAAAGTTCTGAGCTGCGTTCCTGGGAAACGCTGCTGATCGGTCAAAAGCCGGGAATTTCAGATGAATTCGAGTGGAAGGTTGCACAAGTTCTGGCTAAAGTGCCACCGCGTACCATTCTCACTGATGATCGCAGTTCCTATCGGATTATTGCCCGAGCTGGGACATCAGAACCATTCTTATTGCCCGGGGATACGGAATTCTTGCTAGCATTGAGTGCACCGCAACGCTATGTAAACTATATCTTGATTCCAATCAACCCAGTGATGGTGGGCGATCAAGTTGCGGACCGTTTTGGCGAACGAGATCCGGCGGGTTTTGTTCTTGAGGCAGCCTGGCCTGGTTGGAAGCTTCTACGCAAAGAAGGCGCTCAACCTTTGCTCACTCAGACGATCTTTGGTTTACCTTAGCCTAATTCAAATCCAGCCTGTTGGAAATATTCCAGAAGATTTGGAGAAATATCACGGCGCACTTGTTCCGCTCGTTGGATGATGCGGCGCGTCCATTGGGTGGATGGAGAATTATCGATGAGCAGTTCATCGGCTTCGGCAGCGTTCACCCATATAAACCGTGAGTGTTCGCTGCTGATTTTAATTGGTTCTTGTTCAATTGGTTGGCATAGAAACACCACACCAATTAATTCATTTTCTGGTTGTTGGCTGCCGCGGTAAAAATGGGTAGTGCCTAAGATTAACATCGGTTGCACCGCAATGCCAATCTCTTCCATGACCTCACGATAGAGAGCATCCACAAATCCTTCACCTTGTTCCAGCCTCCCGGTTACCGGTTCCCAAATGGATTGGGCAAAATCTTTTTGGGGCGAGCGTTGCAAGATTAAATATCTTCCATCGGATTTACGATAGATCACTGCACCAACACCGCCAATAAAACGTCCGATTGTCATCGTATTTTCCTCCTTGTTCTGTTCGTCAATAAATAACGTGATAAAAATCACTATGATGAAAATATGTGTGAAATTATACTCAAATAAAGCTAATATTATTCAATTACAATCAATAATTATCAATTTTGCGCAATAGGGTGCAAAACCCTATTCTTTTTGCAGGAGAGAAACGGTATGGATCGGTTAACGATCATCCAATTGAGCAAAGACATTCCCTGTGAGCGTGGCAGTCTCATCCCTTTGTTGCAACGTATCCAGCAATCGGAAGGATATATTTCGGCCGAGTCAGTTCGAGAACTTGCACGCCTGCTCAAAATTTCCGAAAACCATATTTACGGTGTTGCTTCATTTTACTCCCAATTTCGCTTTCACAAGCCAGGTCGAAATAAGTTAAAAGTTTGCTTAGGTACAGCCTGTCATGTTCAGGGGGGAGAACTCTTAGCCAAAGAAGTGGAAAAACAATTGGGCATCCAATCGGGTGAGACAACCCCCGATGGCAATATCGAATATGAAGAAGTGGCCTGTTTGGGTTGTTGCGCTCAAGCTGCTGTCGTGGAAATAAATGGGTTGATCTATGCGAGGATGACTTCAGAAAAATTGGCAAAGAAAATCAACGAATTAAGGCTGCACGCAACACCCGTGATGGAAACCGATGAAAGTGAAGACGGATTCATCCAGACAGTTGGACAAGACGCATCTTAAATTGATCTGATTCGAGTTTGATATGCAAAGATTCAATCAACTTCGGCAAAATGCTCTGGAAAATTGGGAAAAGATCATGCATGGTGATCTTCCCATTATTTATTTGGGAACAGCCTCCTGCGGCAGAGCGGCTGGTGCGTTGAAGACTTTAGCGGCGATACGAGAAACACTTCAGGAGCTCAAGCAACCCGCCCATATCATTCAGGTGGGTTGTATCGGGCCTTGTTATCTCGAACCGCTCATGGATATCCAGTTGCCTGGCACCCCGCGAATTTCCTATTCAAAAGTGACTCCTGAGAAAGCACGTAAGATAATACAAGCGGCGATCTTAGAGAATGATTTATCCCCGCGCCTCGCGGTAGGACATTTCGGTGACGAAGAATTTAGCCGTCAAAGCGGAATAGGTCGCTTCTTTGATTTGCCCATGCTTAAACCTCAGGTGCGTGTCATTTTACGTAACTGTGGCTTCATTGATCCAGAAAATCTCGACCACTATCTTGCCCATGATGGTTATTTGGGTTTTGCTCGAGCGCTTGAAAAAACTCCACTCGGTGTAATCGAAGAAGTGAAAGAATCGGGATTACGGGGAAGAGGAGGCGCTGGCTTCCCAACATATAAAAAGTGGGAGATTTGTCGTACTGCAGAGGGCGATCATAAATATGTCATCTGTAATGCCGATGAAGGGGACCCTGGTGCATTCATGAACCGTTCTTTAATCGAGGGGGACCCTCACGCAGTATTAGAAGGGATGTTGATTGCCGGGTTTGCCATTGGTGCGGATCAAGGGTATGTATACGTCCGGGCAGAATACCCACTCGCTGTTGTGCGGTTGCGCAATGCAATTGAACAAATGCGCCAGGTCGGTTTATTGGGTGAAGATATTTTAGGCAGTGGTTTTCATTTTGATATTCAGGTCAAAGAAGGTGCTGGCGCGTTTGTATGTGGTGAAGAAACGGCGATGATTGCATCTTTGGAAGGAGAACGGGGGATGCCAAGACCCCGCCCACCCTTCCCGGCTGAAAAAGGATTGAATGGAAGACCCACACTGATAAACAACACAGAAACTTTTGGTATCTTGCCCAACGTGCTTCGCAATGGTGGAAAATGGTTTAGTCAGCTTGGCTCACCCGGAAATGCTGGAACGAAAACCTTTTCTTTGGTAGGAAAAGCACGCCACACCGGATTAATTGAGGTGCCATTAGGGATGACATTGCGCCAAATTGTTTTTGATGTCGGCGGAGGCACCATAAAACCATTCAAAGCAGTCCAAACGGGTGGCCCCCTGGGTGGTTGTCTCTCGGCAACTCACCTGGATACGCCAGTTGATTACGAAAATATGCGGGCAAGCGGCTCAATTATGGGCTCAGGCGGCTTGATTGTGGTAGATGAGGATACCTGTATTGTGGATTTAGCGCGTTATTTTCTCACATTTTCTGAAAGTGAATCGTGTGGTAAGTGTACTCCTTGCCGGATTGGCACGCGAATTTTGCTGGAAACATTAGAGAAAATCGCTCGCGGAGAGGGAGAAGATGAAGATCTGGATGTCCTGTATCGCGTAGCGGACACAATGCAACGTACAGCGCTTTGCGGTGCCGGTCAAACCGCGCCGAACCCTGTGTTAACCACCTTGAAGTATTTTATGAACGAGTATCAAACGCACATTCACGGACGATATTGCCCGGCGGGGGTTTGCACTGCTTTATTTGAATATCGCATCATACCGGAAAAATGCACTGGTTGTGGACGGTGCGCTCAGGTCTGTACAAGCGGTGCGGTGCAAGGGGTTAAGAAAGAACCATATATTATTGATGTTGATAAATGTATCAAATGTCGGGCTTGTTATGAAGCTTGTAAATTTGATGCGATTGTACCGGTTCCAGTAAGCCACCCGATTGGAGCGGAGGTGCGAGTATGAACCCGATGCGAATAACGATTGATGGGCGGGTCGTAGAAGTAGAAAAAGGGATGACGATCCTTGAAGCAGCCAGACGTTATGGTATTTATATTCCTACACTATGTGATTTTGCCCATCTCACCCCGCATGGTTCCTGCCGTTTATGTATTGTCGAAGTGGAAGGTTCACCGAAAACGCCCACTTCTTGTACCACACCTGTCGAAGCTGGCATGATTGTCCGCACACAAACGCCACGATTACGCAGCTTGCGTTCTGAATTGTTACGTCTATTTTTGAGTGAACACCCGGTGAGTTGTTTGGTATGCCCGGAACAGGATCATTGTGACGAGTGTATGATTACCTTACGGAAAAGTGGAGTTACCACCGGCTGCCGTTCCTGCCCGAAAGATGGACGATGTGAACTACAAGAATTGGTGGTACGGATCGGATTGGATAGTATACCCACTTATCCGGTACATTACCGCAATCTACCGGTAGAAAAAGGGGATCCGTTCTTTGACCGCGATTACAACTTGTGTATTCTATGTGGCCGTTGTGTCCGCATCTGTGAGGAGACTCATTTCTCTGGTACTCTCACTTACCTTGCACGTGGCAATCAAACGATCATAGGTACCGCTTTTAATCGCAGTCATTTAGAAGCTGGCTGCAGCTTTTGCGGTGCATGTGTGGAGGTGTGTCCAACCGGAGCATTGGTAGAGAAATATTCCAAATGGGATGGCCGCCCTGATGGAGAAGCATTGGCTACCTGTCCTTTATGTTCGCTTAATTGTGCCATGCGCTTAGAGACGAAAAAGGGTGAAGTGATCAACAGTTTTCCTGCTGCCTTGCCAGGAGAAGGAGCGTTGTGTGTGAAAGGACGCTTTGGTATCCCCGAGTTGGTTAATCATCCCTATCGCTTACTGGTACCGCAGATTAAAGACCAGGGAGCATGGCGGAATTTAGAATGGGATGAGGCTTGTCAATTCATTGCAGAAAAATTATTTAACTGCCCTTCCGAAGGCTTTGGCTGTCTCATCTCACCCAGTAGTAGTAATGAAGACCTCTATATTGCACAGAAATTCACGCGAGTGGTGATGCGCACCCATCAAATCAGTACACCCGTAGTGGATACGTATGGTTTGGGCATGCCTGCTGTGATGCGGTTGTTAAAACAATCGGTTTCATTAGATGCACTGGATACAGCACGGGCGATCTTTTGTATTGGTTTAGACACCCGTTATAGCCAATCGGTTGTGGAATCGGTTTTGGTAAAAACCCGTCGGCGGGGAGCGGCATTAGTCACCCTAAACCCAACGGAACACAGTTTATCTTTGTATGCGGATGAATGGCTGCAACCTGAGCCAGGCAAAGAAGCCCAGATGATTGAAGACCTGCGTAAAGTGCTCCATCATAGACCTGTTCCCCATCGCCCTGGAGATACAGTAGATTCGTTTATGCAATTGCAAAGGGCAGCACAGCTTCTCAACCAGAGTCCATTGGCAATATTGATCGGACCAGCAGCTTTGACAGCTTCTGCTAATGCGAGTTTGCTCGAAGCGGTCGAAGCTTTAAGTATGGAATTGAATGCGCTTGTAATTCCGTTACCTGCTGAGGGTAACCTTACCGGCTCGATCATGATGGGTGCATATGCCGATATATTACCGGGTGGAATTGCTTTAACGGATGAAGAACATCGGGCGGGAGTGATATCTCGTTGGTCAACGCCGATACCATATAGTGCAAGTGACCGGGCGTTCTGGAAGAAAGCGGGAAAATTACAGGTTTTGCTGACTATTGGCGAAAATCCGCCAGCGCAATTATCCGATACTACTTATGTGATCATGCAGAACATTTATCCTCCCCGCCAAGGGAAAGTAGATCTAATGCTGCCGGCCGCCGCCTTCACGGAAACAAATGCTTCCTGGATTAATTATGCTGGTGTCATGCATCTCTCCCATGCCGCGACCACACCTCCGGGTAAGGCACTCCCTTCTTGGGAGATACTGTGCCGCATCGCCCGTTTGATGGGGGCGCGTGGTTTTGATTTCGCTACACCCGAAGAGATTCAAGCAGAAATAGCACGCATGGTAGGTGGATTTTGGGAGAAGGGCACCGTTGACCGATTCAATATGGCAACAGCCATTGGTTATAAAAGCCGTAAACCAAACCCAGATAGTGAATCGGTTTATATGGGGTATCCCTTAAGCCATTGGGTGGAAGGTCTTAAATCATTGCATATTTGATAAAGAGAGAGAAATAAGTATGTTCACCATACTCGAAAATCGGATGTTGGTTCCAAATTTACACATGATGCGGGTGATGGCACCCGATGTGGCACAAGGAGTTCTCCCTGGCCAATTTGCAATCTTTCGACCTGAAGAGGATGGAGAGAGGATTCCTCTAACGGTTGCGGATTGGGATATGGCAGAAGGGTCTATTACAGTGGTTTATATGAATGTCGGGCGTTCGACCGCAAAGCTCGCTACATTACAAAAAGGAGATGTTGTACCGACGGTGGTGGGCCCTTTGGGTAATCCCATGGAAATCGGTCAGTTTGGCACCGTTATGTGCGTTGGCGGATGTTATGGGATTGGCAGTATTTATCCGATAGCACGTGCGTTAAAAGAAGCTGGGAATACGGTTATCACCGTTATCGAAGGGCGTTCATCCTTTTTGTTATACTGGCAAGAAAAATTGAAAACAGTTTCTGATCGTTTATTGTACATGACCCGCGATGGAACCCAAGGGAAAAAAGGTCATATCGGTAGTTTACCCGAAATTGTGCGGACTTTGCCAATGCGGGTGGATCGTGTCATTTTGAATGGTTGTAATTATATGATGATGCGCGGTGCTCAGGAAACATTGCCATTAAAGATCAAAACGATTGTCACCTTGAATACAATCATGATTGATGGTACAGGAATGTGCGGGGTTTGCCGAGTAACAGTCGATTCCGAGACCCGCTTTGCTTGTGTTCATGGTCCTCATTTTGATGGTCATAAGGTAAATTGGGCGGAATTAACTCAGCGGAGAAAAGCTTACTTGCCAGAAGAGGTTATCCCGCTCCGCTCGACTCGTCCATTGTAAAGGATAGCTGGTATGGAAAATGCAGTTCGAAAAACTCTCGATTTGAACCGACGACCGATGCCAAAACAAGCGGTAGAAGTGCGCATTCATAATTTCGATGAAGTAGCGCTTGGTTACACAGCTGAGATGGCAATGGAAGAAGCGAACCGCTGCATTCAGTGTAAAAAGCCTGGCTGTGTTGAAAAATGCCCGGTGGAAATTGATATCCCCGGGTTTATTAAAGCCATTGCAGAAGGGGATTTTCAACGAGGGGTACAAATTTTGAAATCGAAGAATTCATTACCCTCGGTCTGCGGAAGGGTATGCCCACAGGAAGAGCAATGTGAAGGGGGATGCGCTTTGCTTAAAAAAGCAGGCCAGATTGCAATTGGCCGCCTGGAACGATTTTTGGGTGATTGGGAAGCAGCGCAAAGTGAACGGATGATGCCAGAAATTGCCCCTTCGACGGGTAAGAAGGTTGCCATTGTTGGCGGAGGTCCCGCGGGGTTAACCGTAGCTGGCGATTTGGTTAAGCTTGGTCACGAAGTGGTAATCTTTGAAGCGTTGCATAAAATTGGCGGAGTGCTCGTCTATGGCATCCCGGAATTTCGATTGCCAAAGCGCATTGTAGAGCATGAGGTGGAATATCTGCGCAGTTTGGGCGTAAAAATGGTTGCGGATTATGTCGTTGGTAAAACCCGCGCTGTAGATAGTTTACTGGAAGAATATGATGCAGTATTTGTTGGCACGGGAGCTGGTTTGCCCTGGTTTAGCGAAATGCCCGGCAATAATTTGAATGGGGTGTATTCTGCTAATGAATATCTCACTCGCTTTAACCTCATGAAAGGCTATCGCTTCCCGTTGGTTCCAACACCGGTGAAGGAGCATATTCGGGTAGCCGTAATTGGGGGAGGGAATGTCGCCATGGATTGTGCCCGCACTGCTTTACGGATGGGGGCGGAAACGACCGTGTTATACCGCCGTTCTCGGGAGGAAATGCCAGCCCGCTTGGAAGAAATCGAAAATGCGGAAGAAGAGGGTGTTCATTTTCGTTATCTGACATTGCCCACTCGTTGTATTGGAGATGAATATGGATGGGTGAAAGCTCTGGAATGTATCCGAATGGAGTTAGGCGAACCGGATGCGTCGGGACGGCGCAGTCCAATCCCAATCAAAGGTTCAGAATTTATTTTACCTTTTGATGCTGTAATCCATGCCATTGGAAATAGCCCTAATCCTTTGATACCGCAAACTACTTCGGGATTGGAGATTGGGAAGCGCGGCAACATCGTTGCAGACCCAGCAACCGGAAAGACTTCTAAACCACGCGTTTGGGCAGGCGGCGATGTCGTTACCGGTGCGGCAACGGTTATTTTGGCAATGGGTGCGGGGCGAAAGGCAGCCCGATCTATTCATGAATATTTGATGAATCCCAGCGATTGGTAAATCGAAATTTGTCATATCTCCTCTCGTCAGGTTTAAAGAAGTCGCCGCAGGAAGTTGTCCCTGCGGCGACCGGTTTAATCAAAGATTAAAGATAAGCCCGTACATCTTGTTCTGTGATGATTTTTCCAGAGCCACCGTACCCCAATGTAGATAATCCGCCCACGATGTTGCCCCAACGGAGACATTCTTCGAGTGGTTTTCCTTCCAACCAAGCTTTTAGAAAACCAGCGTTGAAACAATCACCCGCGCCGGTTGTATCAACCGGCTGAACAGGGATGCTGGGTGCGTGGATGATTTTTCCTTGCTGGCAAGCGAATGCTCCGTTTGCACCGTCTTTGACCACCACTAACGGCGTCAACTCACCCAATTTGTGCATGGCTTGTTCGAGATCATCCAAACCAGTGATGCGGCAGGCTTCAGCACGATTGGGCATGAATATCGCACAATTCTTTAAAGACTTACGCACTTTTGCGTCCTTTAGAACCGCATCATCATACGAATTTCCATCCATGATGATTTTCATGTGTCTCGCCCGCACGAGCGGCAAACCAAGGTCGAATGCTGGTCCAGTATAGAGGGCGGGAATATAAAGGAATTTTGCT
>Ga0078972_1002970_pt1 | contig 52986 bp, 40 predicted proteins | sample YelNatPaOPGAMG01_FD_67568 | JGI IMG/M metagenome (GOLD analysis project Ga0078972, IMG submission 67568) | Hot spring thermophilic microbial communities from Obsidian Pool, Yellowstone National Park, USA - OP-RAMG-01 (SPADES assembly) (version 2) | ecosystem: Environmental > Aquatic > Thermal... | reverse complement strand
TTAAAAGATTTTTTCTTCATAATTGGCCTATTTTTGTCATTTTTTTTCTGGTTTTTCTGTTTTTTTGGCAATTTTTTCTTAGAGGCTTGATTCCGATTCCCGCAGATATTACTGTTGGGATGTATTTTCCTTGGTTAGATTACAAATGGGGATATACTGTTGGAGTTCCTGTCAAAAATTCTTTACTTTCGGATACCGTATCTCAATTTTGGGTTTGGAGAAATTTAGCAATCGATCTTTTTCGAAGTGGGCAAAGTCCATTTTGGAATCCTTACGCACTCTCTGGGTCGCCATTGGTGCCGGTATTCCACTCGTCTTTTTTCTCTCCATTCAATTTACTGTTTTTTGTTTTTGACAGATTAATCGCGATGGGGTTGATAGTTACTCTCCAGCCTTTATTGGCTAGTTTTTTTATGTATTTATTCCTGCGCGTTTTAAAACTTTCCAATTTGTCTTCTTTGTTTGGAGGAATTATTTTTGGTTTTTCAGGATTTATGCTTGGTTGGTTGGAGTGGGGAAATGTTGGTCATACGTTTTTGTGGTTGCCTTTTTTTCTTTGGGCAACAGAAAAATATCTGCTAGAGAAAAAAGGATTGTTTCTTGGGGTGTTGATTATCTCTTTGGGAATTTCTCTTTCGGCCGGTCATCCTCAGAGTTTTTTTTACTGTTTTTCTGTATGGTTTTTATATTTTGTTTGGAGAAGGTGGAGGCAGGTGAAATGGAAATCTTTTTTGTTAGCGGTGTTAATCAGTGGACTTTTTTGCCTTTCTTTTTCTTTTTTAATTCTTCCAGCGATCGAATCTTTAGTTAACTCCATTAGACCTCTAGAAAATTACATTGCCGAAAATAATTATGGGTTTTTTCCCTTGTTACACGTAATTACGTTTTTGGCACCTGACTTTTTTGGTAATCCGGCTACTGGTAATTGGTGGGGAAAAGGGTTTAATTATCAAGAACAAATCGGTTATTTTGGTTTGATTCCGCTTTTATTCGCCACTTTCTCTTTGTTTTCAAAAGAGAAAAAAAATTATTTTTGGAAAATTATGTTTTTAGTTTCGTTTTTGTTTGTCTTTAAATATCCTTTTGGTTGGCTTATTTATTCACTTAAAATCCCTCTTTTAAGTAGTGCTTCCGCGAGTAGAATTTTAGTTATTAACGCTTTTTCCGGAGCGGTTTTGGCTTCGTTTGGCTTGGAAATGATAAAAAAAGAAAAGAGAGCCGTGCCCGTTAAGATTATTTCCTCTTTCTGGTTGATTATTCTTGGTTTTGATATTGCCACGGGTTTGTCATTTTTTTTAGTTACCAAAGAGATAAAAACAAATTTCTATTCTGTAGAGGCATTGGCTGTCTTTAATTCGTTTGCAAACCAAATGAAAACTGGTTTGAGGAATTTAATTTTACCTACATTTTGTTTATTTCTAATTTCTTTTTTATCTTTGATATATAACACCTTTAATAGGAGAAAGGTCTTTGCTAACATTCTGATTTTGGTAGTATTCCTTTCCACAGTGGGGGAGCTTTTTCGTTTTGGTTGGAAGTATAATCCCTTTGTAAAAAAAGAATTATATTTTCCTCAAACTCCATTACTCGAATATCTTCAAAAAAATGCAGGATATCAAAGAATAGAAAGAGAAAGAGGAGAAGTTTTACCTCCTAATATGTGGATTCCTTACCATTTATATTCCAGTTCTGGGTATGATCCTATTTACCCACTCAATTATGCAAGGTTTTTATCAATTTTGGGGGACAGTTCAAACTTTTCACCAAGCCGTTATGCGGAGATAGACAATTATCGGTCGCGTTTTTTGGATCTTTTGGGAATAAAATATGTTTTGGCAATTAAAAGAGATGAACACGATGTTGTTTCCCAAAGTGGAAAAGTTAGTTATAAATTTAATCTCGATAAATTGAGAAAGGTCTACGATTCGGGCAGTATAGCCGTGTTAGAGAACTCTAATGCTTTTCCAAGAGCATTTTTGGTAGAAGATATTGCAATTATGAATCCTTTAAAGGCAGATGTAAAAATCCAGAATTACGAATCTGGCAAGGTAGAGATATTTACTGACTATTCTCAAAGTAGTTATTTTGTATTAACTGATACTTATTTTCCTGGTTGGAAAGCCTTTATTGACAATTTACCTGCTAAAATTTATCCCGCCAATGGTACATTTCGGGCTATAGCTTTGCCAGCAGGAAGTCATGTTGTAAAGTTTGTTTATGATCCTTTATCTTTTAAAATTGGCAAAGGTGTTAGTTTAGTTAGTTTCCTTTTTTTGATATTCATGACAATTTTTAGCCACAAATTGCCTCTTTTCAAAAGAAAAATAAAATAATATACTCTTGTTATGGCAACAAGGAAAAGAGCTACTTCTTTAAGAAAAACGGACAAGGTTGAGGAGCAACCAGTTTGGGATCAGCCAGAAAAAACTGATAAAGTTATTTCTTCCCCAAACAAAAAAAGAAAAACTTGGCCATTTGTTTTATTAATTGTTCTCCTTTTAGTTTTGCTTGGTTTAGGTTATTTTCTTCGTGGTCAATATTTAGTGGCGATTGTTGACGGACGTCCAATTTTTCGTTTCCAATTAAACCAGAAAATGCTTTCTTCTTATGGAAAAGCTACTTTAGAAGAAATGATTATGGAAGACTTGATTAGAGAAGAAGCCGCTAAAAAAAAGATTGATGTTACTTCGCAGGAAGTAGACCAAGAGGTGGCTAAATTTGAGAAAAGTTTGGGTGCTGGAACAAAGCTGGATGATTTTTTGAAATATCAAGGAATGTCGCTAGCAGATTTTAGAGAACAATTGAAGTTGAAGTTACAAGTAGACAAGATTTTAGATAAGGACATTACCGTTACAGAGGACGAAATTAGCAGTTATATCAAGGCTAATGAGAAAAATATGGTTGCTACTGGAGAAGCAGAAAGAAAAGCAGAAGCAACAGAGCAAATAAAATCGCAAAAGATTAACCAAAAGATTCAATCATGGCTTTCTGACCTTATGGCTAAGGCAAAAATTACCCGCTTCTTAAAGTAATTCAAATTGTGCTAAAATTTCCTCATGAGTGTTTCAGTGGTGATTACTTGCTGGAACGGAATGTCTCTTTTGGAGAAAAATTTTCCGACGGTTTTGGTGGCAGCGAGAAATCCAAAGAATAAAATTTCTGAAATTATTATTGTTGATGATGATTCTGCTGATAATTCAGTTGAATATATTCGGCAGTTGATTAAGCAAAATCCGGAAATTAGTATTAGATTAGTAAAACACCCCAAAAATTTAGGATATGCGGCGGTTTGTAATACCGGAGTCAAAAATGCTTTAAACGATTTAGTTGTTATTTTAAATCTTGATGTCCTTCCTTCTGAAAATTTCTTAGAATACGCTCTTCCTCATTTTGAAGACGAAAAAGTTTTTGCAGTCTCTTTTAATGAGGAAAAATTTGGGCCGGGGAAAATAGTATGGAAAAATGGATTTTTGGAAATTGTTTCTACTCCTGTTCCCAACGAAACAACTTTAACAGATTGGCCAAGCGGCGGTTCCTCTGTTTTTCGAAAAAGTCTTTGGGAGAAATTAGGAGGAATGGATGAAATCTTTTTGCCATTTTATTTCGAGGATATTGATATCGGTTTAAGGGCGAGGAAGCTGGGTTACAAATGCCTTTGGGAACCAAAGGCAAAAGTAATTCACCAACATGAATCGACCATAAATGTAGAAAATTTTCGCAAATATCAACGCCGACAGAATGTTCCTTTAATTAAAGAAAGAAATTATTTATTGTTAGTTTGGAAAAATTTAGACAAAGATCATCCGTTAAAAGATCACCTAAAAACTCTTTTGGGCAGATGTTTAAAGAACCCTGGATATTTAAAGGTTGTTTTATTGGCTTTTTTAAGAAAATTGGTATTTTCTTTCAAGAATGAAGAAGTTCAAAATTAAACTGGCTTTGCTAGCTGCTTTAATTTTAAGGTTAGTAATTGCTCCTCTGGGTCGTCATTCTGATTGCGATAACACTTTTCATTGGGCTAAGTACCTTTGGGACAAAAAGGATTTTTTCGAATTTTTAGGTAAGGCTGTTCCTGACGCAATGCCCGCTTTTTATCCACCGATTTTTTATTACCTTATTTTTTTGTGGAGAGGCATTTATGAATTTATAGGCAGAGTTCTCTGGTGGATTAATCTTAAAATTCCTATTTTCCCCTCAAACCTTATCTTTTGGTATCAAAGTTATCAGGGAGGGGTAGCTTTTAATAAGCTTCTTGCAATTTTTGCCGATTTTGTTTGCGCCTTTTTAATTTATAAAATATCACTTTTAATTGGCTGTCGGAAGAAGTTGGCATCAGTAGCTATGCTCCTTTTTCTTTTATTACCGCCTTTTTGGTACAACAGTGCGCATTGGGGTCAGGATGAGAGTCTCTATTGTCTCTTTTTGCTTCTTGCTTTTTTCTTTGTGTTTAAAGATAGGTACCTTTGGGCTATTCTGACTTTTGTTTGTTCTTTGTTGGTTAAACAAAGTGGCTTGGCTGTTTTGCCAGTTTTTTTTGTCTTTGTTATAAGGAAGAAAAAAAATAGTTGATATTCTTTTAGCGGGATTTTTTTCTGCTGTCCTGATGTGGATTTTATATTTTCCTTTTCACCCGTTAAATACTCTTTTTTGGGCAACTGAGTTTTATTTTCTCAGCCTTAGGGGAGAGATAAGTTATTTGGTTTGTAATGCTTTTAATTTTTGGGCTTTGATTTTTGGGTTTGAACAAAGGTCAGCTAATTTAATTTATTTAGGTCAGAGCTTGACTGTTTGGAGTTTTATTATCTTGGGAGTTTTTTTGATAGCAATTCTTTTTCGGCTTTGGCAGAAACCTACCAGAAAACGACTTATTTGGGCAGCGCTTTTATCCAGTTTTGCTGCTTTTTTATTTTTGACCAAGATGCATGAGCGTTATCTTTACACCTCCTTAATATTTTTAGCAATCTTAGCTGGTCTGAACAAAAAGATGATTTATTATTTTGTCCTTCTTTCCTTGATTCATCAAATTAATCTTTATCACTTTTGGTGGTCGCCAAAGATTTACTTTTTAATTATGCTGTTCTCAAATTTAGCGGTAATTCGAATTATTATCTTTCTAAATATATTGATTTTTGCTAAACTGTTTGTAAATTATTTTAAAGATGAAATTACTTAAGTTCGCGTTGAATTATCTCTGGCTGGTGTTTTTGGTCGCTTTTTTCTTACTTTTCACTTATAAATTGACTCAAGTTCCACCAGGAATCAACTTCGACGAAGCCTCAATTGGTTATAATGCCAGTCTCATTTCTAAGACACTACATGACGAAAACGATCGTTTTTTGCCTGTTTTTATTCTTACCTTAGACGGGAAAGACTGGAAACAGCCAAGTAATGTTTATTTTGCGGCCTTGATCTTCAAACTTTTTGGCACGTCATATTTTAATCTTCGCTTAATAAGCGTAATCTACGCTGTCGTAAGCGGCTTTTTGTTTTATAGACTCCTAAAATTATTTTTTTCTGAGGTTCTTAGTTTGGTAGGACTAATTTTGTTTCTAACTTCTCCCTCAATGATGATTCAAAGTCATTTGGTTTTAGAAAATATGGCAATGCTTCCTTTTTTTCTTGGTTGGTTGTATTTTCTGCTTTCGTATTCAAAAGAACGCAAACCTTATAAAACACTCTTGTCTGCTGTTTTCTTGGGCATTTCCTTTTATGCTTACAAAGGAATGAGATCGATGGTTCCAATTTATGCTTTACTGTCTGTTTTTTATTTGGTTTATTTAGATTTTTACCCCTTAAGATTAAAAACAAAATTTACAAAGGTTTGGTCAAACCTAAAGATGTTGAAAGTTATAATTTTTAAAAAAAGTAGACCGTTAATTTTATTTTTTGTAGGGGTAGCCCCTTTCTTTTTGCCCATTGGTTGGTTGAACAAGCATTATGCTGGAGCTATTTATGACCCAAGGACTATAATAAGTCCTTCTTTGTATGAATCTTCCTTGGTTTATTTTGGTAATTTTGATTTTTCCTTTCTGTTTGCCAAAGGAGACTTAATGTTAACTCATTCAACTGGTCGGCAAGGAATATTTTTAGCACCAACTTTTTTTCTCTTATTTTTTGGTCTTTTTCAAATTGCCAAAGAAAAAAAACAGCAATATTATTTTCTGCTTATAACTTTAATTTTAACTCCCATTTTGTTGATTAAAGTTGGATCTGTCTATCGTGCTAGCCGACTAATGGCTTATATTCCTTTGTTTACTTTTATTTTTACCCTAGGGATTAAAAATATTACAGAATATAAAGTAAAGTTTGTTAAATATTTTCTCTTGACGCTTGTCTTTATTTCGATATTTTTAACTTATCAAGATTTTTTGAAAGAATATTACGGACCTTACCCAAAAAGGATTAGCCAAGATTTTTCGCCAAATGTTGACGAAGCTTTTCGCAGGCTTTTGGAGATATCAAAAAAAACAGGTAAAATTCCCTACGTGGAGTATCAAGATTTTAATAATCATAAACAGGCAATGTTATTTTTCAAAGAAGTTTATTTTTCCCATACTGATTTAAAAATGTGGCCCCGAGACCTTGATCTTTTTCCAGAGAATGGGTTGGTTTTGACTTCGATTGCTGGCAGCAAGGATATAGTTAATGTAAGCAAAATTGAAAATTTGCAGTCGGGACAACAAGAATTTTATATTGTTGAAAAGAAAAATTAAAATGGATCTTTCAATAATTATTGTTAATTACAATACTAAAGATTTGTTAAAAAGGTGTCTTGAATCAGTGGTTAGTGATTGGTTGATAGTGGTTGGAAATCAATCACCAGCCACCAGTAACCAGCCACCAATCACCGAGGTCATCGTAGTTGATAATGGTTCAACCGATGGGAGCGCAGAGATGCTACAAGGATTAATGGCTAGCAGGGAAAAAAAACAAACCCCACGAGCCACCAGTCACCAACCACCAGTCACTCTCCGCCTGATCAAGAATAAAGAGAATCTGGGATTTGCAAAAGCAGTTAATCAAGGGATTAAGCAGGCAAGAGGTGAAGCAATTTTTCTCCTGAATCCTGATACCATTGTTAAGCCAGAATCTTTAAAAAAACTTTTGGAATTTGAAAAAAAAGTTAGCCCAGCCATAGTTGGGGTGAGAATGTTAAATTCGGATGGTTCCATTCAGGGTTCAGTTTTTAACCTACCAACAGTTAAAAGGGCGATTGAGGAGTTTTGGTTGGGTAAAAAGGGCGCTTTTTCAAAATATGCCCCATTTGAGGATAAGCCGATTGAGGTAGAATCGGTTAGTGGGGGAGCAATGTTAATTTCAAAAAAAGTGATTGAAAAAATAGGATTATTTGATGAAAGATACTTTATGTATTTTGAGGATTTGGATTATTGCCGAAGAGCTAGAAAGGCAGGTTTTAAGATTTGGTATTTACCGACGGTAGAAATTATCCACGAACACGGAGCCAGTGGAAGAAACCTAGCTGATGAAAAAGACCAGTGGAAAAGACTAATCCCTTCCAGCAAAATTTATCATGGTTTTTGGGGACACTATTTAATAAACCTTATCATTCGGGTTGGACAGAAATGCAGAAGAAATTTCTAGGAATTTTGATTATTTTTTTGCTTGGTTTTCTCCTAAGATTATATTGGGTTTCCAATTATTCGCCCGATCTTAACTCTCAAGAGGCCTTAATTGGCTATCGAGCAAAATTAATTTTAGAAACAGGAAAAGATGAAACAGGAAGAAGATTCCCCCTTATCTTTACTTCCTTTGAGGATTACCAACTTCCTTTGAAAACATACATGCTGATTCCTAGCATAAAATTATTTGGTCTTAGCAAGTTTGCTGTTAGGATGCCCTTAGTTATTTTGAATTCTTTGGCTATTTTTGCTATCTGGGGAATTTGCCAAAAAATATGGAAAAAAGAAAAAAATCTTAAGTTGTGGGCTGCTTTTTTCTTGGCAACAAGTCCAAGTATGATATTTTCTTCAGGAACAATTTTTTCTGCCGGTTTAACTCTTTCTTTTTTGCTTTTAGGTTTTTATTTTTTTTTAGGGAAAAGAAGTCGATCTAAATTTGTGATAGGGATAGTAATGTTAAGTTTGGCGGTCTACTCTGCAAAAATTTCTTGGATCTTTACTATTTCTTTGTCTTTATTATTTTTTTCTTTTATTATTGTTGGTCATAGAATAGAACTGAAAAGGGGGTTTCTTCTCATTTTTTTGTCTTTAATAATTATTTCTTTGCCTCTTTTGATAGATTTTTGGTGCTTACCCTCAGCCTTTCAAAGTTTAAGAGATAATGATTTTTCTTTATTTAAAGATATAGGAATTATCAATAGTATTAATAGCTTGAGAGGAGAGGAAATAACAAGCGGCCTTCCTCTTGTGGGGAAGATATTTTATAACAAAGCCTTTTGGTTGATAAAATTTTTGGAAAGCTTTTTGAAACAATTTAATCCACGTTTTCTTTTTGCTGCAGGAGACGGAGATCCTTTGCATGGATTTTCAAATTTTGGTCCCTTGCTGTTGATATTATTACCAATAACCTTGGTTGGACTGTTATATCTAATAAGAGAAAAGCAAATTTCACTTTATACTTTGGCAATGACAATATGGTTAGTAGCGGCTGGATTCCCCTCGGCGTTAGCTGGTAAAAATCCTGATCAATCAAAATGTATCTTTATAGTGCCTTTAATTTTGATTATTGCCGCTTTGGGGATTTACTCTCTTAAATTAAAGATTTATAAAGTAATTTTTTTTGCTCTATTTTTTTTGAATTTTATTTTTTTTGTTTTCGATGTTCTTTACAAGGAACCAATAAGAACTTCAAAAGTATGGACTAAAGGATTTAATAAATTTGCAAGCGAGGTTGAGGTTATTGCCCAGAAAAGTCAGAAGATCTATTTTACTGATGGAATAATTCAAGACCCTGCTCCGTTACTTCTTTTTTATTGGCAATATCCGTCAGAGCAATTTTTTAACTCAGATTCAACCACAAACTTTGAATATAAACATTGGATTCAAAAGATAGGGAATATCCAAATTGGGAGACCCCAAGAATTTACCATGGTGCCAGGAGAAAAAGCGGTTTTAGTAATGACAAAAGTCGAAGAGCAAAAGTTTGCGGAAAAATTTTCTTTTCTAAAATTTGGCAGAGGACAGTCGTGCTATAAAAAGGAGAAAGATTTAGAATACAAAGATCAAAACGGAACGGTAGTTTTATCAGTTGCTACTGTATCTCCGGAGAATTGTAAGCAATTGCCAAAATGAAAAAAACGTTTTTGATTCTATTTTTAGTTACCTTATTAGGCTTTTTTTGTCGATTTTGGCGGCTTTCTACTAATCCTGTTTCGTTATCGATGAATGAGGTAGCCATTGCTTACAATTCGTTTTCTATTTTAAAAACCGGTAGAGATGAATGGGGCAGTTTTTTGCCTTTATCTTTTCGCTCAGTTGGAGACTATAAAGCTCCCATTTTAATTTACTTTATGGTTCCGGCTATCGCAATTCTAGGGTTAAACGAGTTTTCAACTCGATTTACAGTAGCGATATTTGGGACACTCACCATACCTGTAGTATTTTTTTTAATTAAAAAAATAACCAAAAATGAAAAGATTGCTATTTTTACTGCTTTCTCGTTAGCAATCTCGCCTTGGCATATTCAATTTTCCCGGGCTACCTTCGAAGCAACGCTAGCACTTTTTTTTGTCCTAGCGGGGACTTTGGTCTTTTTTATATCTCTTGAGAAAAAAAATGAAAAACTCTGGTTGTCAGTTGTTTTGTTTGTTTTGTCTCTATATACCTATCATGCAGAGAGGTTATTTACTCCAGTTTTCATTTTAGGATTATTGATTATTTATCGGAAGGATCTTTTTGTAAACAAAAAGAAACTTGTTACCCCTTTTTTGGTAGGAATGATTTTACTTATACCTTTTGCTAAGATTATGCTTTCGTCTCAAGGACAAACTCGGGCAAGAATGACATTTATTACTAACGATCTTGATTTGCGACTCCAGCTTCAGGAGATAAGACCACAAAATTTTTTTATCTTTAAATTTCTTGATAATAATTTAATAATCACTCTCAATTTTTGGGTAAAAAGGTATCTCAATTACTTTGATTCCGATTTTCTTTTCTTTAAAGGTTCTTTTTTTACTCCGCCAGATGCACCTGATGTAGGTTTACTTTATTTGATTGAGTTGCCATTTTTTATTTTAGGGTTATACTGTTTGTTTGTTGAAAGATTTCTGAATCAAAAAGCTCGAAGATTAATTATCTTCTGGCTTTTATGGGGGCCAGTAGTTGCTTCTTTGACAAATAATGAGCAACACGCTCTGAGAGCCTTGGTATGGATTCCAATTCCCCAACTAATTGTAGGTCTAGGTGCTTATAAATTTTTTAACAAACTTAACTATTTTAGAAAAACAATCAAGGTAAGCATTATTGTCAGTCTAGTGGTCTTAACTTTTGTTAATATTTTCTATTTTTTTGATATTTATATAGTTCATTTTCCTATAAGTTTTTCTGAATGTTGGGCTTATGGTTGGAAGGAAGCAGCCTTGTTCGTCTGGGAACATCAAAAGGGATATCAATCAATAGTGGTTGATCCAGCCTTTGGTTCTCAGGGACCTTATACTGTTGGGGTTCCATACTTGCACTTCCTTTTTTATGGGAAATATCCACCAGCTCTTTTTCAAAACGACCCTCAAAGAAAAAAAGGTTGGGATTCAGTTAATTTTGCCAATTTTGTTTTTAGATCAATTTATTGGCCAGACGATAGAAGCAAAAAGAACACCTTGTTTATTGGTAGTCCTTGGAGTTTGCCTCCGGATGACTTAGACAAACAGTCTATTTTACAAGTAATTAAGTTTAAAAATGGATCGACTGCTCTTATAATTGTAGAGAATAAATGAAAATAAAAGACATACCGGCTTACATCCAAGGTTTCCGTTATCTTAGAATAAATAAACTATCGGCCGGTCCCGCCACGGCGGGAACGCGGTACCCCGATGTTACATCGGGAAAGTTTGTTTCCCTGCCTGCCGGCAGGCAGGTTTGTTGCCTCCCGCCAAAGGCGGGGTTTTCGGCAAGTCGAAATAAATCTAATTTAATTTTGTTATTATTGTTAATTATTACTGCTACTTTTTTGCGATTTTCTCAACTTGGCAGAGTTCCTCCGTCTCTTTTTTCAGATGAAGTTGATTTGGGTTATCAGGCTTATTCGTTCTTAAAGACAGGAAAAGATTACTTTGGAAATAGCTGGCCAATTTCTTTTCATTCTTTTGCCGATTTTCGTGCCCCATTTTACATTTATAGCGCAGCAGGGACAATTGCTATTTTTGGATTAAACGAATGGGGTGTAAGATTACCGGCGGCAATTTTTGGTGTTTTAGGTATTATCACTTATTTTCTTTTATGTTTCAAAATAAGTAAAAATTATTATTTTGCTCTTTTAAATGGTCTAATCCTCGCTATTTTTCCTTGGCACATTCATTATTCAAGAGCAGGCTTTGAAGTTTCTGCTTTATTTTGTTTACTCTCGTTGGGACTTTTTTTCTTTTTTTCTTTTTTAGAGAAGAAGAAATTGTCGCTTCTTCTTTTATCCGTCCTTTTTCTGGCTCTTTGCTTTTATACTTACGCCACCGCCAGAATGTTTTTACCACTTTTAGCGATAGTGACTTTAATCACTTATTGGAAACAGATTCAACAGATTGGTATAAAAAAATTTTTGGTTGCGGTTTTAGTTTGCCTTTTTCTTTTGCTTCCTTTTGCTAAGGATTCCTTTTTGGGAGAAGGATTGCACCGTTTTTCTTATTTAAATATTTTTACCGATTCAAATTTGAAATTTGAGATTAACCGAGAGCGGCTAGTGGACGCAACTCATGACAAAGTTCAAACAGTTGGAATGAAAACTCCATTGATAGCCTATCTTTTCCACAATAAACTCATTTCTTGGACAATCGAGGTTATTCGGAATTATGTTTCAAGTTTTTCTTTTGATTTTTTGTTTCTTAAAGGAGATCCAAATTTAAGGCACGGTATAGGGGAAATGGGAGGGGTTTTACTTGTTTTTCTGCCATTTTTGATTATTGGTCTATTTAAGATTTTTGAAATTATCAAAACCAAAAAGGCTTCGTTAATTTCTTTTAAGGAGGCAGTTTTCTTTCTGTGTTTTGCCTTAATTGCTCCACTTCCAGCAGCAATCACTTATGATGGCGGTACCCACGCTACCAGGCTCTTTTTGTTAGTTTTACCTTTGGCTCTTATTATTTCTTTGGGGATTTGGGAGTTTCAAAGTTGGTTTAAGAATTCTCGACTCAAAATGTTGATCCTTTCTTTGTTGATTCTTTTTACCGTAATTAATCTGACTTATTATTTACATCTTTATTATTATCATTATCCTCTTAGTTCGGAGAAAGAGTGGCACTACGGTTACAAGGAAGGAGTAAAGCTACTCTCTGAACAAGAAGCAGATTACAACAAGGTAATTATTAGCAATACTTATGAACCGCCATTAATCTTTTTTCTTTTTTGGTCGAAATTTCCCCCTCAGAAGTTCAATGCCGGACAGTTAGTTGATGTTAATGATTCTTGGTTTGCCGGTAAACAGCTGGGCAAATATTATTTTGGTCGTTTAAATTCTTATTTTTTGGATTCTTATTTGCCCAAACAATACAAAGCACAAAAGATAGAAAAAATATTAATTTTAGCTGGCAGAAATGATTTTGGTGGAGATCTACAAAAAGAGACACCCTATGGCTTGAAAATAATTGACCAAATTGTTTTGCCCTCAGAACAACCAATATTTTATCTGCTAAGAACCAAAACATTTGCAGAAATGCGGGAAGCAAAGGTAAAATAGGGAAAATTATTTGATTATCTAATTTTAATCAGAGCAGTGATAAAAAAAATATTGCTTTTGGCTTTACTGGTCAGAATTATTTTTATTTTTGGTCCTTATCACCCAGATTTAGGTAACCATCTTGATTGGGGAAATCGATTTTGGCAATATGGACCTAAAAGTTTCTATTCTGAGAGTATTTGGTCGGTTTCTTGGCCTAATCAGCCTCCAGGCACCATGTATCTTTGGGCTCTGGCCAGTCTTGTTAACAAATTGATCTTTAATTTTGCCTGGTATTTAAATTTAAAAATTCCCGTTTTTCCTTCGACCTTAATTCCTTTTTTACAAAATCATTTACATCCGGCGCTCGTAAAAATTCCTTCTGTCTTGGCGGAAGTAGGAATTGGTTGGATAATTTATTCTCTTATAAAATTATTTAGCAATCAAGAAAAAAAAGCTTTGTTTGGTGCTAGTTTATTTTTGTTTAACCCCGTGACTATTTATAATTCTGCTATTTGGGGACAGACAGATGGATTGATTAATTTTTTTTCCTTGCTTGCCCTATTTCTTTTTTTTAAAAGGAAATATTTTTGGGCAATTTTGTCTTTTATGTTGTCAATTTACATTAAATTATCTTTAATTATTTTTTTGCCATTATTTTTGCTTCTTTTCTTAAGGGAAAAAATAAGATTGATAAAGGTAGTTGCCTATTTTTTAATTGCAATTTTTTGTTTGGTTATCATTAGTTTACCCTTTGTTCAAGGGAACGCCTTCAGCTGGTTAAAAAATTTGTATATAACTCGGGTTTTTGGAGGGCAGGGGAATATGCTTACCGCTAATGCTTTTAATTTGTGGGCAATCATTTTTGGGATTGATTTTTCTCGGCCGGATTTAGGTACTTTTTTCGGAGTGACTTACAAATATTGGGGGATATTTCTTTTTGGGATAAGTTACTTACTTACCCTTTATGGACTATTTAAGAAAAAATTTGAAAATCAAACCTTTCTTTTGAGTTTTGTGTTAATTGCTCTTTCCTCTTTTATGTTTTTGACTAATATGCACGAGAGATATCTTTATCCCGCCTTTCCTTATTTATCTATTCTTGTAGGTGAAGGGATAATCTCTTTTGGATGGTATTTTGTAATTTCCTTTATACATCTTTTGAATCTCTATAATCTTTGGTTTTATCCGAGAATAAATTTTTTGATTAATTTTTTGGAATTTGATGGCATTGTTAAAATTTTTTCTTTGACTTTATTATTTTTGTTGTTTTTTTTGTTTCGTTTTTTAATAGAAAGTCGGCCAAAACTGAAAAATAATTAAATTTTTTGAATAACAAGTTTTATGTTTACTAAAAAAATTAATTTGATTATTCTGGGGGCAATAATAATAGTTGCCCTTTTTTTGCGCATTTATCGCTTGGATTCTCTTGAACTGTTTGGGGATGAACTTGATGTTGGCTATCAGGCTTATTCGATTTTAAAAACCGGTCGAGATTATCGGGGTAACTTTTTGCCGGTTTATATGGAATCTTTATCTGAGTCTCGGGCTCCTTTGTTTTTATATACTGCTATCCCGTTTGTGGGCATTTTTGGTTTAAACGAGTGGGGGGTGCGATTGACAGCTGTATTTTGGGGAGTTTTGGATATTATTTTTCTTTACTTGGTAGTTAAAAATGTTTTTAAAAAAGAAGGGTTGGCTTTATTGACAGCATTTCTACTTTCTGTCAGTTACTGGCATATTCATTACAGCCGGGCAGGTTTCGAGGTAACTTTGCTTTTGTTTTTAATTCTTGCTGGTACTTACTTTTTCCTTGAAGGTACCAGAAAGCCCTTCTATTATTTGTTTTCGGCCCTTCTTTTTGGTTTGTCTTTTTATACTTACAATACTGCCAATATTTTTGTTCCTTTATGGGGTGTTTTTTTACTAATAACCAGTCGGAAAAAAATCAAAGAACGCAAATTTCTTATTTTATCAATGTTGGTCTTAATTATGGTAGTTTTTCCTTTAGGATTAAAAATTTTGAATGGTCAGGCTTCTGCAAGATTTAAGACAATTAGCATTTTTTCTGACAGAGAGACAATTGATTGGATAATCAACAAGAGAAGCTCTGGAGGTAACACTATCTTTGAGCGGATATTCAATAATAAGTTGGCCCGGGTAAGTTTTAGATTTATGGAAAATTACCTTACTGCTATATCTCCTCAATTTTGGTTTATTTCTGGTGATCCAAATCCTCGTCACAGCATTCCGGGTTTTGGCCTGCTTCCTTTAGCTTTTTTGATCCCTCTTGTTTTAGGGATGTATGTTACGTTAAGACAATTACCCCAAAAGTATGAATATCAATTTTGGTGGTTTTGGCTAATTATTTCTCCCCTAGCGTCGGCTTTGACAGAAGGTGGAGGAAATCAAGCAACAAGGCTTTTTTTGATGTTGCCGGCGTTGGTTGTTTTTTCTGCCCAAGGAACTGATTTTTTACTAACTAGAAAATATGGAAAACTATTTCTGGGACTGCTAAGTCTATGGTTAGTTTTTAATCTTCTTTCCTATGAATACGAGCTTTTTTCTCATTATCCCAAAGACCAGTACCGCTATTGGCATTATGGATATAAAGAAATAAGTTTAGCTTTGAAGAATAGCAATTGCCAAAAAATTTATATTAATAATAATCATGAACCATTTCTTATTCGTTACCTTTTTTGGATGAAAATAGACCCCCTTTGGTTCCAGAAGAATTTTCAAGGAGACCAAAAAAGGGAAAAGATAAATCAATTTTTTGAGGGTTTTCGCTTAGGTAATAGCTTTTTTGGCAGTCTTGTGGGTTCAGATAAACTTTTTACCGCCAAAGAGTTGTTACAGGAAAAAGGGAGTTGTTTGATTGCTTTTCAAGAAGATGAAGTTCCCGGTAATTGGAATTTAGAAAAAGATCATTATAGCGGACTTCAGGTTTTAAAATTAGTTAAAACTCCTTTGGGAGAGCCTTATATTTATCTTTTTACCGGAGAACTAAAATGAATAAAAAAATTATTTTAGTTTTTATCGCTTTAATTTTTACCTCTCCATGGTTTTGGATTTTCCAACGAAATTACAAAGAAATTTTAAATTTTAACAAAAGCGATTTTTACCAGATTAATAACCCGATACTTATAAGCGAAATTAACACCTTTCAAGGAGAAACTCGTCTTGCGGAAATGGGTTTTTTGGGTAAATTGATTATTAACAAATATACCTGGTTTTTCAAAGATGTGTTGACGCAGTTTTTGGAATCATATGATTTTCACTATCTTTTTATGGAAGGGGATTTAAATCTGCTCAAATCTACTCGTTCTTCTGGTCCACTTTTTTTATCTTTATTTCCATTTGTTTGCTATGGAATTTATCGAATTTTTCGAAGAAAAAAATATCCACTTCTTTTTTTGGTTTTGGTTTCCCCAATTTTCGGCTGTTTATTTAGGCAACATTATGAGACATTGTCTAGATTGCCTTTTATCTTAAGTCTTACCTTAATGGCTGCAATTGGAATCGTGGCTTTTTCAGAAAAAAGTGATTACAAAATATTAAAAGGACTTTTTTTAGTTTTTTTTAGTTTTGAGTTTTTGAGGTTTATTCATTATTATTTTTTGCATTACCCATTTTTGCTCCAGCGATGAAAACAGTAAAACGAAAACCGAAATATTTAATCCTAGGAGGGATTTTTCTTCTAGCTCTTTTTTTGAGATTTTATAAAATTACGAGTGTTCCTATTTCTCTTAATTGGGACGAAGCGGCTTTTGCTTATAATGCTTATTCAATTTTGGAAACAGGTAAAGATGAATACGGCAACAAAATGCCTCTGGAATTTAAATCAGTTGGCGATTACAAGTGCCCTTTATTTGTTTATTTACTTGTTCCGGTCGTTAAAATTTTGGGATTAAATGAATTAGCTGTCAGATTTTTGCCTTCTTTGTTTGGTGCTTTGACAGTAATTATTTTTTGCTTATTAGTGGAAGAGCTGTTTGAGGATTGGCGGTTAGCTTTATTGTCTGCTTTACTATTGGCGATATCTCCATGGCATTTGCAATTCACTAGGGCTCAAGGAGACGTAGCTATTAGTTCCTTTTTTGTGATTTTTGGGATTTGGCAATTCTTGCGTTGGGTCAAAGGAGATAACCCAATTTCTATTTATTTATCAGTTTTTAGTTTTGTGATGACTTTTTATGCCTATTTTTCAGAAAGACTTTTTACTCCAGTTTTGTTTTTAGGGCTAACTTTAATTTTTTACCAAAAAGTAATTTCAAGAAAGAAACAGTTTTTAATTGCTTTGTTTTTTGGGTTATTGTTAATTTTTCCCTTGTTTAAAACTATGGTTTCTTCAGGGCAAAAAAGCAAAATTTTGATGACTACTATTTTTGGTTACCACCGACCAGAAGAATATTTGCAAAAAACGAAGAGTGAAGACTACTTTCCAATTGTTTTTGAAGTTTTTCATCACCCAGTAGTGGAATATGGGCTGATGATCGTGGATCGTTATTTTAACCAGTTTTCTCCTTATTTTCTTTTTATACGCGGAGTGAATGATGATCGTCAGAGAATTGAAGGAATGGGAATGTTATATTGGTCGGATTTTATTCTTCTACTTCTGGCAATTTTTACTATTGTTTCAAGATTAGAATGGTTTAAAAAAAAGAAAGAGTTTAAATTTGTTCTTGTTTGGTTAGCTATTTCGCCTTTGCCGGCGATTATTACCCGTGACCCAGTTCATGCCAGAAGGGCATTTAACATGATTTACCCCCTTTGTCTTTTATTAGCAATTGGAGCCAAGAAATTCATTGATTGGGTAAAGGCAGGAAAATTAAGTTTTAAAAAGATTATCGCAATTTGTGGTTTTTGTAGTTTTTTTATCTGGTCACTTAGCCTCTATTTTTTAAGTTATTATATTATTACTCCCCCTAGAACTGCACCTGGTCCAGGAGGTTGGTATTATGGATATAAACAGTTAGTGGAATATATTTCGCCTCTAAAAAATGATTATCGAAAAATTATTGTCGACACCAGCTATCAAGGTCCTTATTTATTTTTTTTGTTTTACGAAAAATATCCTCCTGTCTTGTATCAACCGCAAGCAGTCTTGGTGAAAAAAGATGAATTTTCTTTGGGTGAAGGGAGGGGTTATGATCAATATGAATTTAGAGATATTTATTGGCCAGCAGACAGAGGTCTTAAAAAAACCCTTTTTGCCGGGCCCCCAGAAAGACTCCCTTTGACCGATATTGATCCCAAACAAGCAAAACTTTTAAAAACTATTTATTTTCCCGATGGTAAAGAAGCCTTTAGAATTGTGGAGACGTATTGATTTTTTTATGGTTTGAAGAGCTGTTCTCTGCAGTCTGCCATACTGAGTAGGTAAGAAACCTCTGTCGTAAGTAAAAGACAGTTTTCGCTGGCAGTGATAAAATATTAAACAGAAAAGCCTTAACAATTAAAAAGAAAGAGTGGCGGAAACGTAATGAAAAAAATACTGTTAATTTTTACTTTTCTTCTCGCCTTGTTCTTGAGAACTTATAGACTAGCTGATTTTCCTGCAGGGCCAAACATGGATGAGGTTTCTCAAGGTTATACCGCTTATTCAATTCTTAAAACAGGCAAAGATGAATGGGGCCAGTTTTTACCCCTTTCTCCCCGGTCGTTTGGCGACTATCGGGCGCCGCTTTATACTTATTTGCTTATTCCTGCAGTGGCAATTTTTGGTTTAAATGATTTTGCCATTCGTTTTCCTGCGGCAGTTATAGGGAGTTTGGCAGTGATTGTTCTCTATTTTTTAGTGAAAGAATTGTTAAAAGATGAAAAATTGGCTTTAGCTGCCGCTTTTTTTTTGGCAATTAATCCTTGGCATATTTCTCTGTCGAGAGGTGCTTTTGAGGCTTCTTTACATGTTTTCTTTTTTCCGCTTGGCTTTTGGTTATTTTTAAAAGGCCTCAAAAATTTAAGATGGTTATTTTTGTCCTCTTTCATCTTGGGAGTAAATCTCTTTAGCTATTATGCGCCAAGGTTTTTTACCCCACTTGCGGTTGTTCTTCTTCTCTATTTTTTCCGTAAAGAATTTTTCAAAAAAAGAATTAATTTAATTTTTGTTGTAATTTTCGCCCTTTTTCTTTTACTTTCAGTTATTACTTTTCTTTCTGGAGGAAAGACGAGGGTTTCTGACACCAGTCTTTGGAAACCTACTGATAATTGGAGTGGATTGGCGGCACGACAGTATGAGGCGGTATGGAATGGTTTGTCTCCGGCAGAAGAAAAAATCTTTAATAATAAAATTTCTTTTGTAGCGGTAAATTTTTACAAGCAATATTTGGATTACTTTTCTCCTAACTTTCTTTTTAGTCGTGGGCCAGTTGAAGCAACTTATGGTATGATACCCGGGAGAGGAGTCCTGTATCTTTTCGAACTGCCGCTGATAATCTGTTCAGTATATTTGATTGTTAAAAGGAAGAGAAAAGAGGAAATCTTGATTTTGTTTTTGCTGTTTCTTTCTCCGATGGCAGCGGCTTTGGCCAAAGGGGAAAGAGCTGCCAATAGAGCAATTCCCATGTTGCCACTTTGGCAAATTTTGTCTGCTTTGGGACTGTTTGGTTTATGGGAATTTCTGAAAAAAAGGGTTTCGATGACTGTTTTTAACTTCTATTTCTTGGCAATGTCCATTGTTTTTTTATTCTTTTTTCTTGAAGACTACTTTTATCATGCTCCAATTAGCAATGCCCCAAATATGTCTTATGGCTGGAGACAAGTGAGCAGTTTTTTAGAAGAGAAAGTAAATTCATATCAAACTATTGTTGTCAGTAAAAAGTTTTCCGAACCACAAATTGCCATTGCTTATTTTCTTAAAATCGATCCTGCCATAGTACAGCAGTTTTCTCCGTCATGGTTGAGTTATCAAGAAAAAGGATTGTTGTTTGTAGATCAGTTACCAGAGTATAATTTGGGAAAGTTCGTTTTCAGAAACTTTCATTTTCCCGAGGATCAGAAATCAGATGTTTTATTCATTGGTAAAGAAGAAGATTTTGCTGGGGTAAAAGGAAATATCGAAAAAATTATTTACTATCCGGGACCAGAAAGAAAAATTGCCTTGGAAGTTGTTAGTTTTAACGAGAGAAAATGAAAAAAAATAATAGAAAAGTACTCAAGCAAAAAAAACAATCAACAAAGCCAGCTAGAAGATTGTTTAAAAAAAGATCTTTTGTTCCCAATCGTAAAAATTTTCCTTGGTTAAAATATTTGATTATTTTTTTGCTTTTTTCTCTGGCCATATTCTTCAGAATTTACAAGATTTCCGAAATTCCTCCTTCTTTGAATTGGGATGAGGTTTCTCATGGCTATAATGCTTACAGCATTTTTAAGACAGGCAAAGATGAATGGGGAATAAGTTGGCCTTTGATCTTTCGTGCCTATGGTGACTATAAACTGCCTTTGTATATTTATTTAACTGCTCCAGTGGTTGGTTTTGGAGGAATAAATCCCTTGACTGTCAGACTGGTTTCTATCTTGTCTGGTTTGGGAGTAGTAGCTACCGCTTACTTAATAACCAAGCGAATTACTCGAAACGAAGGCGCTTCTTTATTTGCGGCTTTTCTAGCAGCAATTTCGCCTTGGAGTTTATTTGTCTCCAGAGTTGCCCTTGAAGCAAACCTGGCTGCCTTTTTGTTTTCTTTGGCAATATATTTTTGGCTTAATTGGGTTGAAAACTTGAAAGAGAAAGATTTGATCTTGTCGGGTTTTTTCTGGGGACTTTCTTTATATGCTTATAATTCGGCTAGAGTTTTGGTGCCTTTTTTTGTTTTATTAACAGTTTTTTTTGTCATCAAAAGAAGGATAAAATTTTTGCACACAATTGCCTTTTTCCTTTTAATTTTGATTTTTTATTTTCCTCTTATTTCTCAATTGGTAAATAAAAGCGCCTTGGCAAGATTTGATAATGTTTTTCTTATTGATCAGGGATTAGTTAATCAGATTGTCGAATTTAGGGATAATACTCATTTGCCTTCTGTTATTGCTCGCCTTATTTATAATCGACCGTCCTTTTTTGTTTATTATTCGTTTAGAAATTATCTTTATAATCTTTCCCCTTGGTATCTTTTTTTTCGCGGAGGAAGTCATTATCAATTTTCTTTGCCCGATCATGAGATTTTATATCTAGTGACGGCACCCTTTTTGTTAATTGGTATTATTAAGATTCTTCTAAGGGGCAGCGTTCAGGAAAGATGTCTTTTATTTTGGTTTTTTGTGGGTTTTATCCCTTCGGCAATTACTAAAGATGCGCCTCATGTTTTGAGGACTTTGTTGATCTTGCCGGCTCCGCTGGTCTTGTCAGCGATTGGTTTGAAAACAGTTGACGGCTCGTGGAAAGAAAAGTCTTTTTTCAAGGGAAAGTTGCTGGTTTCGGTGCTCTGGCTTTCGGTTTTAGTTAGTTTTGGCCGGTGGTGGCTCGATTATCAAAACATTTATCCGAAAGCATACTCTTGGGCTTGGCAATACGGTTATAAGGAGGCTGTTGAGTTTGTTAAGGAAAATTATCAAAAATATGACAAGATTTTTTTTACTAAAAGATATGGAGAACCTCATGAATTTGTACTTGCTTATTTTCAGTGGCCACCAGAAGATTATCAGTTGAGTCCAAACAAGAACTGGAATTATCATGCCAACTGGTATTGGATTGATGGTTTTGATAAATTTGTTTTTGTTAATGATTGGGAAATAAAAAATGTCAAATGTCAAATGTCAAATGTCAAATGTTTGTTAATAACCAGCCCGGGAAATTATCCTGAAGGATGGAATAAAATAAAAACGATAAATTTTTTGGACGGGAGAGAAGCTTTTGAAATACTAGAAAATTAAAACAATTAAAAAATTGATGGAAAAGAAAATATTAATTATCATTTTTCTCTTTGCTCTTTTTTTGCGGGTTTATAAATTAGGGCAATATCCAAGCGGATTTTTATGGGATGAAGCGGCTTTAGGCTACAATGCTTATTCAATTTTAAAAACAGGCAGGGATGAATATGGCGAAATTTTGCCAATTATTTTTAAATCTTTTGGGGATTACAAACCCGGACTTTACATTTATTTGACTGTTCCCTCAATTGCTATTTTTGGTTTAAATGAATTTGCCGTACGTTTTCCCTCGGCATTTTTTGGCAGTCTCTCTGTGGTAATTTTGTATTTTTTGATTGAAGAAGCCGGCAAAACATCAAGTAAAAGAAGAGACTTTGAAAAAGTTGCTTTGGTTTCTGCCTTGCTTTTGGCAGTTAATCCGTGGCATCTTAATTTTTCTCGCGGCGCCTGGGAATTAAATGTAATGACCTTTGAAATTTTGACAGGATTGTGGTTAGCGGTAAAGTCTCTTAATACAAAGAAAAATCTTTGGCTTTATCTTTCTTGCTTTTTCTTTATTTTAACTTTATTTACTTATCAATCAGCCAAACTTTTAGTTCCCTTTTTGCTCTTAGGTATGATCTTTTTTTACCGGCGAGAAATTAGACAAATTAAAAGAGAGGTAAAAATTATTTTTTCTGGTGTTTTTCTCTCGGCTTTTCTTCTTTTTAATTTGATGACTGTTTCTGGTGGAATGTCAGGAAGGCTGAAGGTAATGAGTCTATTTTCTTACCCTAGATCTGAGCAAGAGACTAAAATGATTCAAGATCAGGATAATCACTTAACTCTTGTTTGGGACATTTTTCACTCTTCACCAATTTTTTTTACTCGCTCTTTTCTTGGTCGTTTTTTCAATCATTTTTCTGGGAAATTTTTATTTTTTTATGGTGACTGGTCAAACCCTCGTAACGGAGTGGTCAATCATGGACTTTTTTATTTTATTGACATTGTTTTTTTATTGTGGGGGATGTTTGTGCTTTTTGGCAAAAAACGATCTCCTTTGGAAAATTTAATGCTTTTTTGGCTGGTTTTGGCGCCTGTTCCTTCAGCCGTGACCAGAGATATTATTTCTTCGGTTCGTTCTTTTACGATGGTTATTCCTTTGGTTTACTTAACTGCCGTTGGGATTAATGAAATGATTAGTTGGTTTGGTAAATATCCTGCCTACATTAAATTTACGTTTTACTTTTTATCTTTTGCTCTTTATTTTTTCTTGTTTGTTAGGTTTCTTGATTATTATTTTGTTCACAATCCTAAACTAGACAGCAAAGACAGGCTTTATGGTTATAAGGAGGCGATTGAAGTTTTAAATTCCGAATCTCAAGGGAAAAATAAAATTGTGATGACCACCAAGTATGGGCAACCCTATATTTTCTATTTGTTTTATACTCAATATGACCCGTCGAGATATCAAAAACAAGCTCGTTTAGTGGAAAATCCTTGGGGGGATGTTGGTCAGGTAGAAAAAATTGATAATATTGAATTCAGGAAGATTTATTGGCCAGCTGATCGGGGGATAAAGAATTCTCTTTTTATCGGAGATGAATTTGACTTACCTCTTCAAGATATTGTCGGTCAGGAAAATATTTACTTTTTGAAAGAAATTAAATTTTTAGATGGCAAAACCGCCTTTAGAATAGTAGAAACAAAATGAAATTTTCAATTTTCAATTTTCAATTTTCAATTAACACAGAAAAAGCGCTAATTATCATTTTCTTTTTGTTTGCTTTTATCCTTCGTTTATGGAGGGTAACTGAATACCCGGCAGGACTAAATGCGGATGAAGCGGCAATTGGTTACAATGCTTACAGTCTTTTGAAAACAGGGAAAGATGAATTTGGTCACTCATGGCCAATTGCTTTTCAATCATTTAACGATTTTAAACCAGGACTATATTTTTATTTAGTTCTGCCATTTGTGAAAATTTTGGGGTTGACTGAATTAGCAGTACGGCTGCCGAGTGTAATTTTAGGTACCTTGACAATACTCGTGGTATATTTGTTGGCCAAGGAATTGTTTGACCATGAATCAACACGAAGGGGGACGCGAATGGACACGAACACCTTTGCCCTAATCTCTTCTTTGTTACTGGCGATCAGTCCCTGGCATCTTCATTTTTCTCGAGGCGGGTGGGAGAGCAATGTTTCTACTTTTTTTCTTACTCTTGGTGTTTATTTCTTTTTCCTGGCTTTGAGAAAGCCAAAAAATTTTCCTTTCTTTATTCTTTGTTTTGTAGCTTCAATGTTCACTTACCATAGTGCCAGAATTGTTGCTCCTTTATTAGGATTAGGTTGCATTCTCTTTTACTCAAAACAGATTTTTAAAAAGGAGAATTGGCGCTGGTTGGCCATAGCTTTTTTGACAGGTATCATACCTGTCAGTATTTTGGCAATTTCTTTTTTAAAGCAGGGAGGAGTTTCCCGTTTCTCCGGAGTGGGAATTTTTGCTGATCAGGGTCCTTTTTGGCGGGTAAATGAATTAAGAGGACAACACGTAAATCCTCAATCTTTGTTAGCTAAAGTTATTCATAACCGTTTTTTGGAATACGCAACTCAGTTTTTGGACAATTACTTGCGTCATTTTGATGGAAATTTTCTTTTTATTTCCGGCGATGAAATTCAGAGAAATAAAATTCCCGAGATGGGACAAATGTATTTGATAGAAATTCCATTTTTAATCTTGGGTCTTTATTTTTTACTTCGAAACAAACCTCAAAATTGGTATTTTGTTTTTTGGTGGTTAGCCGTCTCTCCGGTTGCCTCCGCTTTAACTTTTCAATCTCCTCATGCGATCAGAGCCTTAAACATGGTAATACCATTGGTTTTAATTGTTAGTTATGGAATAGTTAATTTCTTTAAAACTATCAACTTAAACCAGAAGTTTTTTCTTCCCATAATTCTTAATTCAATATTCATAATTCTATATTTATGGAACTTTAGCTTTTATCTGCATCAGTATTATGTTCACTACCCGCAAACTTACCCGGCAGCTTGGGAGTATGGGTTTAAAGATTTGGTCAGTTATGTTCGGAGCAATCAAGATCAATTTGCGAAAGTTTATGTAACTAATAAGTATGATCAACCCTATATTTTGTTTGCCTTTTATTTGCAATATCCTCCAGAAAAGTTCCAAAAAGAGGCAAAATTAACTCCAAAAGATCAATATGGTTTTTCCACTGTTGATCATTTTGACAAGTATTTTTTCGGTCCGATTAATTTTGTTGGATTGCAAAAAGAAAAGAAGGTGATGATTGTTGGCAGCCCCCAAGAAATACCCGATTCTGCTACAATAGTGAAAAGGATATACTTTAAAGATGGAAAAACAGAAGCCTTCCGGATTACGGAAAATTAAAAGTATTATGAATTTTGTATTTTGAATTTTGGGTTCACGAATGGATAATATTATTACTTTTACGGACTTGAATGCCTGGAAGGAGGCACACAAATTGGTACTAATGGTTTATCAAGCTACCAAAAAATTTCCTATGGAAGAAAAATATTGTTTGGTTCCTCAATTAAGACGTGCCGTTATTTCTATAACATCAAATCTAGCTGAAGGTTTTTGTAGACGAGGTAAAAAAGATAAAATTAATTTCTACAATATTTCCGTTTCTTCTCTAACAGAAACCCAAAACCAAGTAATTCTCTCGAGAGATTTGGAGTATTTAAATAAAGATGAATTTAGTAAAATATGGAATCAAACAATTGTTGTTCAAAAACTTATCTTTGGCTTAATTAAAGGTGCTATTAATCATAATTTACCCATAATTCATAATTCATAATACATAATACATAATACATAATACTTAATACATGTTACGTAGTACTCTCAAACTTTCCGTTGCCCTGGCTACCTATAATGAGGAAAGATGCCTCAAAGATTGCTTAATCAGTATAAAAGATATTGCGGATGAGATTGTTGTGGTGGACGGGTCTTCCACCGACAAAACAGTAGAAATTGCCAAGTCCTTTGGCGCCAAGGTAATTGTTACTGATAACAAGCCAATTTTCCATATTAATAAACAAATGGCGATTGATGAATGCCAAGGGGAATGGATTTTGCAACTTGACGCAGATGAACAAGTTACCCCAGAGTTGGCCTCAGAAATTAAGGCGACAGTTGCCAACAGCCAAATTGCTAAAGACGTTTACTGGATTAAGCGTAAAAAAATGTTTTTAGGCCAGTGGATTAAAAAAGGAGGACAATATCCTGATCCGGTTATCAGACTTTTTAAAAAAGGGAAAGCTTACTTGCCTTGCAAATCAGTTCACGAACAAATGGTAGTTAAAGGCTCTGTTGGTTGGCTCCAAAATCCTTTAATTCATCTTCCTACTCCCTCTTTTTCTGTTTATATCACCAAAGATAATCGTTATTCCACTTTAACTGCGATGGAAATGAAGAAAAAAAATCTTCCTATAAATTTTTTTACTACTTTAAAATACATTTTTTTAATGCCGTTTTGGCAATTTTTAAATTTATTTGTTTTTCACAAAGGCTTTATTGACGGTTTTCCCGGCTTTGTTTTTGCCTTCTATTCAGGTTTGCATTATGTTTCCGCTTATGTGAAGTATTGGGAGATGAAAAAAACAGAAAATTATGAAGTGAAAGATTGGGTATGATAACTGTTGGCATTGATACTACTCCTTTGACCAATTTAAACGCTTTTAGGGGAGTGGGATATTATACCCAAAACTTGGTTGAGAATCTTGAGACTGGCAAAGAAAAAGTGAAAGTAATTTCTGGTCAATGGAGAGATTTTTGGCCGACAGTTGACTTAATTCATTTTCCTTATTTTGATTTGTTTTTTAATACTTTGCCTTTTTCCAAAAAAAGACCAACCGTAGTCACAATTCATGATTGTATTCCCCTGGTTCTGGCAAAATTTTACCCTGTTGGTATTAGAGGAAAATTAAATTTGATAAAGCAGAAGGTTTCTTTGGCAGGGGTGAAGGCAATTATAACTGATTCTCAATCTTCTCAAAAAGATATCGTCAAGTACTTAAAAGTTCCTCCGGAAAAAGTTAGTGTTGTTTACTTGGCAGCAAGCAAAATTTTTAAACCGATTAGGTCAAGTACGGTCCTGCGCCGTATTATGGTCAAATATGGATTGCCGGAAAGTTTTGTGTTATATGTTGGAGACGTTAATTACAATAAAAATATTCCCTGTTTGATTGATGCCTTGGCTGCACTTTCAGAGAAAAAGATTTCTTTAGTGTTGGTTGGCAAGGCGTTCGAGAATGAAGAATTGCCAGAAGTAAAACAGATCAAAGAAAAGGTCGCAAAAATGAATTTAGCTGAGAGGGTGAAGTTTTTAGGTTATGTTCCTATGGAAGACCTGGTCGCCATTTACAATTTGGCTTCGGTCTATTGTCAGCCGTCTTTATACGAAGGTTTCGGTTTGCAGATTTTAGAGGCAATGGCTTGTGGGGTGCCGGTGATAACTGCCAATGTTTCTTCTTTGCCAGAGGTGGCTGGGAATGCAGCTGTTTTGGTTGATCCCAACGATAGTAAACAGCTTGCCTTAAATTTGCAAACAGTGATTAACGATTTGACCTTGAGAAAAAAGATGATTAAGCTAGGATTTGCACAAGTAAAAAAATTTTCTTGGGAGAGAACTGCCCAAGAGACTTTAAAAATTTATGAAAAAATTTTGGCAAGTTAACAAAAGAATGATTAAATTCGTTTTGCTGCTTTTTATTTTTTGGCAAATCGCTATTAATGTTGTTAGTTTTGTTTCTGCTCAAGTTCTCCCTTTGAGAGAAGGGTTTAATTATATTGACCCGACAATGAGAAATCCCGTTGGACTTTGGAACAGGGCGAATTTCGACGGGGTTCATTATCTTAATATTGCCAAAAACGGCTACGGGGTTTACGAGCAAGCCTTCTTTCCTTTATATCCTAGGTTGATCCGTTTTTTTTCTCAATTTTTTGACGGTAAGGAATTAATAGCAGGAATTTTTATTTCAAATTTTGCCTTGCTTGTTTCCTTGTTTCTCTTTTATAAAATTGTATTACTTGATTGGGATGAAGTAACTGCTAAATCTTCCTTGGTTTTTCTTTTACTTTTTCCAACTGCTTTTTTCTTTGGGATGGTGTATACAGAGTCAGTTTTTTTACTCTTGGTTTTGGGTTGCTTTTATGCCGCCAGAAAAAGAAATTGGTTTATGGCTGGAGTTTTGGGAGGACTGGCTTCTTATACTCGCTTGGTGGGAATTTTCTTGTTGCCAGCCTTGCTTATTGAGTGGTGGCAAACTGAGAATTGGGAGGGGGTAGGGAGAAAATGGGAAAAATTAGTAAAAGCAACCCCAATTTTTTTTGCCCCTTTGGGTTTACTGTGGTATATGAGGTTTTTGTGGCAGAAATATGGTGACCCCTTGATGTTCGTCCATGTGCAACCTTTCTTCGGGGCTGAAAGAAGTGGAGGAAAAATTATCTTGTTGTATCAGGTTTTTTGGCGTTATCTTAAAATGATTTTAACGACAAAATCCGACGTGCTTTATTTTGTTGTTTGGCTGGAGCTTTTGATGGCAATTTTTTTCCTTTTTTTAATGGTTTTCTCTTACAAAGAGAAAATAAGATTGTCCTATTTGGTTTTTTCAGTTATTGCCTTTTTGACACCATCTTTGAGCGGTACTTTTTCTTCGATGCCGCGGTATGTTTTGGTTTTATTCCCGATTTTTATCTATCTTGGCCGAATTAAAAATCCTTTATTGAAAAAGATTGTTTATGCAATTTTTGTGTTTTTGGAGATTGTGTGTGCTTCATTGTTTCTCAGAGGATATTGGGTAGCTTAATCTAAATTTAAAGTTCGAGGTGCAAAATTCAAAATTCACAACAGTTTTAAAACACAAGATAAGAAATATACCGGATTTTCCCGAAAAGGGAATAATTTTTCGTGATATTGGGCCACTGTTGGAAGACAAAACAGCTTTTCGTCTGGCGATTAAAGAATTAGCAAAAAAGGTAGGAAAACTGAAAGTCGATAAAGTTGTAGGAATTGATGCCAGAGGTTTCATTTTAGCGGGGGTTTTGGCGGAAAAGTTGAACGCAGGAATGGTAATGGTTCGCAAAAAGGGCAAACTGCCTTATAAAACAGAGGAAGTGGAATATGATTTAGAATATGGTAAGGCAATCCTCCAAATCCATAAGGATTCGATTAAGAAAAATGAAAAAGTTTTACTGGTGGACGATGTTTTAGCGACCGGAGGGACAATGTCTGCGGTGGTAAGATTAGTAGAGAAACTGGGCGGAAAAGTTGAAGGGATAGTTGTTTTAATAGTTTTAGATTATTTATCCGGTAAAGAAAAGCTGAAAAACTATCCGGTGATTTCTTTGATAAACTATTCTAGTTAGCTATTGGGTTGCGGGGGTATAGGACTCAAGTTCAACCACAAGGTGGAAGTAGTTAACTTTTTTTTCAGCAGCCACTGACACAATTAAACTATTTAAGTATTAAAAGATGATTGAAAATCCTCAAGCAAAAATTGGAATTATTGGTGGGTCAGGATTTTATGATTTGGCGACCGAAATGCAAGAAATAAAAGTGGAGACTCCTTATGGAACTCCTTCTGATGAAATTGCTATCGGCGAGGTGGCCGGACAAAAAGTTGCATTTTTACCTCGTCATGGAAAAAATCACTCAATTCCTCCCCATCTAATTAATTATCGGGCTAATATTTGGGCCTTAAAAAGTCTGGGAGTAGAAAGAATTATTACCTCTCATGCCGTAGGGTCGCTCCAGAAGGACTACCAGCCGGGCGAGATTGTAATTTTGGATCAATTTGTTGATAGGACAAAAGGAAGAATTGATACTTTTTATGACGGGCCGATTGCAACTCACATTTCGACTGCCTTTCCTTACTGTCCACAGATTAGACAGCTGGCAATAAAGCAGGCGAAAAAGATGAAATTAGATTTTCATGAGTCGGGCACAGTAGTAGTAATTCAAGGACCTCGTTTTTCTACAGCGGCAGAATCATTATGGTTTACCAAAATGGGTTGGCATACTGTTAATATGACGGAATATCCGGAAATTGTTTTAGCTAGAGAAAAAGAGATGTGTTATACCGCCATTGCCGTGGTAACAGATTATGACAGCGGAATAGTGACCGAAGGAAAAGTTAAACCCGTTTCCGTTGAAGAAATTATTAGCAATTTTAAGACAAATATAAGAAAGGTTAAACAGTTAATGATAGAGATGATCAAAAATTGGCCGGACAAAAGGACTTGTGAGTGTGGAAAAACTTTAGATCACGCCAGATTTTAAATTTGTGATGAAGATGAAAAAGATTATTAATTATTTTTTGCAAAATTCGCTAGTCAGGGGAAGTTTTATTGTTTTTGTCGGTTCTGCGGTTGGTAATTTTGGCAGTTACCTTTTTCATTTGATTTTAGGCAGACTTTTAGGGCCGGCAAATTATGGGCTTTTAGCAAGTTTAATCTCTTTGTCTTATTATTTAGCAATTCCCTTGAGTGTTCTGAGCCTTTTGGTGGTTAAATATGTTTCCCGCCATAACAAAAACAAGGAGCTAGTTTCTGCTTTTGTACAAAAGTTTTCCCGAAATACAACCTTCTGGGGTCTTATTGGTTTGTTTTTTTTCCTCCTGCTTTACCCGTGGCTTAAAAATCTATTGAAAATAAACTCCTTTTTACTTGTTTTTGGTTTGGCAATGAACAGTTTTTTCTCTATTTATATGACGATTATTAGCGGTGTTATGTTGGGGATGAAAGAATTTTTTAAGCTTTCGCTTTTGTCTGCGTTTTCCAGCTGGTTGCGATTGCTCTTGGCAATAGCAGCGATTTTTTTAGGAATGAAGGTTGGGGGAGTTATTTATTCTACGGTTTTAGCGACAATAGTAGTTTTGTTTTGGGGTTATGAAATAATAAAAAAGCAATTAGGGTTGAATTTTTTTCAAAATAAATTACCGGAAATTGTTTTTGAGAAATTTAAGTCCTATAGTTTGGCAATACTGATTTCAAATATTATTTTGACTTCTTTTTTGACAGTTGATGTGCTTTTGGCGCGTTATTTTTTTTCTCCCACCCAAGCTGGTTATTATGCGTCTCTTTCGGTTTTAGGGAAAATAATCTTTTTTGCCTCCAGTCCAATTGTTTCTGTAATGTTTCCCTTAGTTTCCGAAAGGCAGGCTAATGGAGATGGTTACCAAAAGCCGTTTCTAGCGAGTTTTATTGCCGTGCTTTTGGTAAGTTTAGTGATTAGCTTGATTTATTTTCTTTTGCCACGACAAATGATCAGTATTCTTTTTGGCCCAAAATATCTGAGCGCCTCTTCTGATTTGGCATTTTTTGCGGTTTTTGCTTCTTTATATTCTTTTTGTTCCCTTTTTCTTAATTTTTTTCTTTCAATTTCGAAAACAAAAATCGTTTATTTAGGGGTTCCTTTTGCCTTGCTCCAAATAGGTTTAATTAGTGGCTTTCATCAAAGTATCAGGCAAATTGCAGAGATTAATATTGTCGTTCTTTTTTCATTTTTACTTTGTTTGATGATATACTACTTTCAAAGTTTTAAAGCTATTTTCAGAATTGGCGAAATTAATGATTAAAAAACAACTTCTTTCTGTTATTGTTCCTGCCTATAAGCAAGAGAAAACCATTGTTAAAGATTTGTTACAAATAGAATCAGTGTTGAAGCAACTCCGCTGTGATTATGAAATTATTTGCGTTGTTGATGGCAAGGTGGACAAAACTTTTGAAAGAGCGAAGAAAATAAGTTCTTTGAAAATAAAAGTGATTGGTTATGAGGAGAATCATGGTAAAGGTTACGCGGTTCGGTACGGGATGTCACGGGCAAAAGGCGATTTGGTTGCTTTTATTGATGCCGGTATGGATATTAATCCCAAAGCTTTGCCAATGCTTTTAGAACATATGCTTTGGTATGATTCTGATATTATTGTTGGTTCAATCAGACACTCAGCTTCAAAGGTAATTGGTTATCCTTGGAAAAGAAAAATTTATAGCATTGGCTACCACTGGTTGACAAGAATTCTTTTCGGATTGCACATTACCGACAGCCAGAGAGGCGTAAAAATTTTTAAAAGAAAAGTGTTAGACAAGACTTTGCCTCGGTTATTGGTTAAAAATTTTGCTTTTGATATTGAGATACTTTCAGTGGCGCATAGGCTCGGTTTTAAGAAAATCCATGATGGTCCGGTAGAGATGGACGCCAGAAAATTCAAATACTCCAGTATTAAGTCCTCAACTATTTTTAGCATGCTTATTGATACTTTGGCAATTTTTTACCGTCTCAAGATATTGCATTATTACGACCGCAAGAAAAGAAAAATTAGAAGCGAAAGTCTAAATATTGCCGAGCAATTTGTAAAAGAATGAAATTCTCAGTTATTATTCCCGTTAGGACGATTACTCCCTATGTTAAGGAGACTGTTTCTTTTCTCCGAAAGCAGACAGAGAAAGATTTTGAGATCATTATAGTTACTGACAATAAAGAAAAGATTGCCGGGGCAAAAACACTGGCCAGTGGCGAGCCAACACCGGCATACAAAAGAAATTTTGGTGCCAGCAAGGCCAAAGGAGAGTTTTTAGCTTTTTTAGATGATGATTCTTATCCAAGTAAAGATTGGTTGGAAAATGCAGAAGCGCTTTTTTCTGACCAGTCGCTAAATCGGAAAGTTGCCGCTGTTTGCGGTCCCACTCTCACTCCGGCCACTGATAATCTTTTGCAAAAGGCTTCTGGTTTGGTTTGGTCAAGCTGGTTAGGAAGTGGCGGGGCAGGAGTGTATCGCAATAAAGTTATGCCAAGGAGGGAAGTAGAAGATTTTCCCTCGGTAAATCTTTTAGTTAGAAAAAAAGACTTTGATAAAATTGGCGGTTTTGATATTAACCATTGGCCAGGAGAAGATACTAAATTATGCCTTGATTTAATAAAATTGGGTAAAAAAATTATTTACGATCCAAGGGTTTTGGTTTATCATCACCGTCGAGCAGTTTTTTTACCCCATTTAAAACAGATAAGCCGTTATGCCTTGCGCAGAGGCCACTTTGCCAGAATTTTTCCTGAAACTTCCTTTAGAATTGGTTACTTTTTGCCCTCAATTTTTGCTTACGGATTGATATTTGGGCTGCTCGCGATTTTCTTTTTTCCAGCTATCCGCTGGCTGTTTTTTTTGCTTTTGGGTGTTTATTTTTTATTGTTGCTGCTTAGTGGTCTTAAAATTTTATATGAAGAAAAGAATATTTTTTTAGCTTTCTTGGTAATGACTGCTATTTTTTTGACTCACTTAACTTATGGCTTGCTGTTCCCTATTGGTTATCTTCAAAAGGAAATAAAAACAAAACCTCATGCAGTTGATTTTAAGAAAAAAATATATATGGGAGGTTAGGATTTAACAGGATTATTGAATTTGGGAAAGGAGATTTTTGGCGTTCTGGTTATTTGGATCAATTTGCAGAGCTTTTTGGAATTCAGCTTTGGCGTTTTCTTTGTCTTTAGTCTGAAGATAAACATATCCTAAAACTGTATGAAGGTCAGCATTCCCCGGATTAATTTGTACTGCTTTTTTCAACAGTTCGAGCGCTTTGTCGATCTTTCCTTTTTCGTAATTGATAACTGCTAGATTTTGATAAGTTTGCCAAATATAAGGGTTGAAAGAAAGAGCTTTCAGATAGTTCTCTTCCGCTAAGTCATTTTTGCCCATTTGACGATAAATATTGGCAAGGTTGTGATAAGCGTCTCCGTAATCCGGTTTTAGCTTAATTGCGAGCTGGAATTCTTCAGCCGCTTTGGCAAGATTGCCATGGCGGGCGTACATGTCGCCAAGATTATTATGATTTTGGGGGCTGGAGGGAGAAGTGCGAGCAGCCGCTACCCAAAGATTATCTTGATTTTTCCAGTCAATATTCCGGACGATTGTTCTGACTGAAAGAGGAATGGTAATTATTGCCAAAAGGCAGTAAGTCAAGTACTTGTTTTTAAAAATTTTGCCTATTTTTTGCAAACCCAATCCAATAAGAACAAAGATTCCCAGTGAGCCAAGATAGATATATCTTTCTGCCACAATCCAGGCAACTTTAAACGGTGTCAACATTGGAAGGAGAGAAATCACGAAGAAAGAAAGCCAGAAAAAATACTCTCGATATTTTTTCCTAAGCAGGCAAAAAATCATTATCCCGAAAAACAGAGAGGTCGTCAGCGCCATAATAAAAAATTTTAGATTAGAAAAGGCGAGTTCCGAGTGGTATAAGGTCAATTTATCTGGCCAAATCATTAATTGCAGATAGGAAAAGATTGCTGTTGGTATTTGTGTCAGGGGATTATATAAACCTTGCTCTTGATAATATTGAGTTCGTAGGGCAGAAACCCTTGCTTGAAAATTTCCTCCAAAAAAAACGAAGCCGGCTGCCAAGCAACTTAAGAGAAAGTAGGGAATGGTTTTTTTCCAGTTTTCTCGCAGGTTGTTGAAAGAAAATTCAAAAGAGATAAGAATGAGGGGAAAAATTGCTGATTTTTCTGTCGTAAACAAGGCAATGAAAAAACTGGCCAAAGAAAGTAAGTAATATTTTTTTGACCAGCGATGAAGTTTAGCCAGTAAATAAAGAAGGAAAGCCAAAAGAACAAAAAAAGAATATTGAGCGTGAATTCCCCCAGAAATCCAAGTAACTGCCTCTGTCAAGATTGGGTGAACTGCAAAGAGAGTAGAGACGAAGAAAGCCAACTGTGAATTATATAAAAGTGAAATAATGGCAAAAATAGTTAAAACTGAACCAAAATGGAAAAGGATATTTGCCAATCGAAAAAAAGCTGGCTTAAGACCGAAAAGATGAAAAACAATACCAAAATTCAGATAGCGAAAGAAATTTATTGGTTGATGTATTAACCAATAAAAGGGATTACCAATATGTTTTTCCTGCAGGATACCAGCGATATCGTCAGAGAGAAATTCGTTTGGCAAAGAGTTTGCGTAAACGATGAAGGTAATTAAACCTAGAGCGACAATTAGCCAAAAGTTTTGTTTAAACCAAATTTTGCCCCGCCAAGTATTTTGGCCAAAAACGGCGTTTGTTTGTTCTTTTGGTAAATTGAGCACATATTTTTGGTATTTGTCTTCCGGCAGTGTTGCTTGCAAATATTCTTTAAGTTCCTTGTCCGTGATTTCGATTTTTTGTGCAATTTCAGACAAGGATAATTTTTTTAAGTTTTTTTTGATAAACTTCTTTTGAGATTTGGTAAGATTCATCTTTAGGTCTATGTTATACTAAGACTCAGAAAAAATATACCACATTTTTTAACCTAGGGGAAGATGAAAATATTAGTTACTGGAGGCGCAGGTTTTATTGGCAGCCATCTGGTTGATGCTTTGATCAGAGAAGGTCATCAGGTTAGGGTTTATGACAATCTTGATTCTCAAGCTCATAAAGATGACGGCCTTCCAACTCATTTTAACGAAAAGGCAGAATTTGTAAAAGGCGATGTTCGTCACAAAAAGGAGTTGCAAAAAGCAATTGGGAATTCCCAAGTTATCTTTCATCTGGCAGCGGTAATAAGCCTAGGCCAATCAATGTATCGGATCAAAGAATACGAAGAGGTAAATTTAGGAGGGATAGCTAATCTTTTGGAAATTTTGGCTTCAACCAGAAACCGGGTCAAAAAAATTGTCTTTGCCAGCAGCGCTACTGTTTATGGAGAAGGCGCGTACTTTTGCCCGCGGGAGAAAGTACCGTGTTATCCAGACGTTAGAACAGAAGAGCAAGTAAGGGGTGGTCAGTGGGAGGAGTTATGCCCGGTTTGTCACGAAGTTTTAACTCCAATTCCCACGATTGAAGAAAAGCCACTTTCTGCAAAACTGATTTACGCCATTACCAAAGAGGCAGGAGAAAAGATGCTCTCCAGTTTTGCCCATGCTTATGGAGTTCCCTGCACTGTTTTGCGCTATTTTAACGTCTATGGTCCCGGGCAAAATTGGCATAATCCCCATACTGCTGTTTGGGCCTCTTTTCTTGGCCGGATAAAAAATGATCTTGCCCCTTTGATTATAGAAGATGGTAAACAAACCAGAGATTTTGTTTATGTTGAAGATGTGGTTAGAGCGACTATAAAAGCAATGGAGGTGCCCAAAAATAATTTTGAGATTATTAATATTGGTTCAGGCAAACGGGTTTCTGTTTTGCAAGTGGCAGAAAAATTGATAGAATTGAGCGGCAAGAATTTAAAGCCGGAGATTACTTACATTTTTCGCAAAGGCGATGTCCGTCATTGTTTTGCTGATATTACTAAAGCCAAAAAGCTATTGAATTGGGAGCCCCAAGTTAGTTTTGAGGAGGGAGCAAAGAAAATGTTTGAATGGGGCATTAAACAAAAAGCAAAGGTGAGTTCGAAAAATTTTGCCCAAGAGTTAGTAGAAAGAGGAGTAGCGGTGTATGGGAAAAAGATCTCCAATTAAAAATTTAAAAATTTTGATTGTCGGTCACGTAACAGAGAGTTATGGTCCAATGCAGTCTTTGCCAGAGTATTGTCAAAAGCGGGTCAAAGAATTCGCGGTTATTTCTCACCCCTTCAGTTATTGTACTATTCCTTATTCGGAATGTCTGCTTTATCTGGACGGCAAAATAAAAAAGCAATATCGGGGACTAAAGATTAAAACAAAGTGGCCGATTCATTATGTGGCTGATGTCGGGCTGACTTTCTGGTTTGTGATCAGAATGAGAAAAAAGTGGGATTTATTTATTGGCTCAGACTGTTTAAATGCTTTTACGGGAATTGTCTTGCGGTTATTGGGGATTGTGTCCAAAGTAGTTTTTTATGAACATGATTATTCGCCGGAGAGATTTGCCAACTGGACTTTGGATGCGATTTTTCACTACATTAATGGTTTTTCGGCTAGACACGCTGACTTTGTTTGGGACAACCCGCCCAATCTTTTGGAAATGAGGAAAAAACAAAGGGTTGATCTGAAAAAAGTGATTAGAGTTCCTCACGGTGTAGATTTAAGTAAAATTAAAATTTTGCCATTGAACAAGATTCAAAGAAAAACCTTAGTCTATGTCGGTTATATTGATCAGAATAAAGGTTTGCAGTTGGTTGTCAGGGCGGTCAAAACATTAACGAGAAAAATTCCTCAAATTAAAGTTTCTGTAGTTGGTTCAGGCCATTATGAACCAGAAATCAGAAAAATGGTCAGAAAATATAAATTGGAAAAATATTTTGATTTCTTTGGTTTTACTTCTCATGATTGGACGCTTGGTTATTTGCCTTCCTGCGCTGTTGGTTTGGCGCCTTACTTAAATCGTTCAAAAAGCACTTTTAGATTCGCTGAGCCACTGAAAGTTAAAGATTATCTTAGTTGCGGGCTACCAGTGATTATTACCAAAGTTCCGGACATGGCAAAAGAAATTGAAGCAAAGAAATTGGGATTGGCTATTCGGTATAACGTTGATGAACTGGCTAAAGCAATTTTTAAGCTTTTGAAAGATGACAAATTTTACCGTCAATGCCGGCGGAATGCTTTAAATTATAGTAAAAATATTTCTTGGAATCATACTTTTGATCAGGCTTTTGAAAAGACTTTATCTTCAGCAGGCATTAATAATAATTAGGGAAAATGTTAAAAAAAGTTGTTTACCATGCAAGGATTAAAAAGATAGCCGCTTGGTTTTTGGAATCAGAAGTGACCAAAAACCCCTTTTATCTTTGGGTTTATAGAAATTACATTAAGTTCAAGATAAAAAGACTCAAGAAGGCTCCCTTGCGGGTGATGGTTGAAAATACTAATGTTTGCAATGCCAATTGTGTTTTTTGTCCGCACCAGATTATGAAAAGGCAAACAGGGATTATGGAACTAAAGACTTTTGAGAAAATTGTCAAACAGGCTAAAGAAATGGGAGTTTGCGAGTTAACTCTTCATGGGTTTGGCGAACCTCTTTTGGATAAAGATTTTTTTGTAAAAGTTAAAGTGGCCAAGAATTTCGGCATGCCTTTAGTCAGGACAAATACCAATGGTATGTATTTAACAAAGGAAAAATTAAAGAATGTTTTTGAATCTGGATTGGATGAAATTTATATTAGTTTTGATGCTGCCTCTGAGTCAACTTTTCAGAAAATCAGGCCAGGGCTCGATTTTGTTCAGGTGGAGAAAAATATTTTGGGTTTGATTAAAGAAAAGAAAAAAAGAAAAGCGGAAAAACCAAAGATTTTTTTGAGTTTTGTAGAAAGTAAGGAAAACGCCAGCGAAACCAAACAATATCTGCAAAAATGGCAAGATTTAGTAGATGGTGTTTCTGTTTCTTTTCTCCATAATTGGGCAGGGAAGATGAAAAAGAATGAAGAAAAAAGGCAGCGCGATCCATGCCGCCTTTTGTGGACGGATTTGGTCATAAACTGGAATGGGGACGTGCCTCTTTGCTGTAGCGATTATGAAGGGAAGATTATTTTGGGAAACGTTAAGCAGCAGACATTGAGCGAGATTTGGCAGGGAGAAAAGCTAAAGAAAATTCGGGAATTTCACTTGAGAGGGTCGTTTGCCAAAATCGATCTTTGTAAAAATTGCGATTTGAATTATCATAGTAAACTGCCTTGGTGGGGGCTTTAATTTCTTAATGAAAGTTCTTCTGTTTTGGCCAAATTATGATGCGCATGTTGTTCACCCGCCTTTGGGATTGGGCTATCTGGCTTCTTTTTTAAGAACAAAGAATCACGAAGTGACAATTTTTGACGGAACTTTAAAAAATGCCTCGGTTGGTGATCTTATAAACGAGATCAAAAGTTTTAATCCAGATTTGGTAGGAATTTCAGTTTTAACCCGGGGACACAATCAGGTAAAAAAAACCATCGAAGAGATTAAAAAAAATTTTCCCAAGTTGCCGGTGGTTATTGGTGGGACACAGGTTACTGCGGCCCCGCTGGAAGTGATGGCTGATCTTGGAGCAGATTTTGCCGTTATTGGCGAGGGAGAGCTGACACTGACGGAGCTTGTTTCTGCTTTACAGTCAGATCACAAAAATAGGTTTGCAAAAATTGCCGGCTTAGCCTATTGGGAGAATGGAAAAATTAGAATTAATCAACCAAGAAAGTTTATAGATAACCTCGACGAGATTCCTTTTCCCGCTTGGGATTTAATGCCGCCGAAAAAATATCGGATAGTTCCTATTTTAGAGCCGGCGAGAGCTTTCCCGATTGCGCCAATATTGACTAGTCGCGGTTGCCCTTATAATTGCTCTTTTTGCGCTTCTAATGTCACTTGGAGGAGGAAAATCCGTTTTCGCAGTCCGGAAAATGTTTTAGAAGAAATTAAAATGTTAAAGCAAGAATATGGAGTGAGAGAAATTCATTTTAGCGATGACAATTTTACGATGGATATCGAAAGAGCGGAAAAAATCTGTGATTTGTTAATTAAGGAAAATATTAATCTTCCTTGGCAGTGTCCTAATGGGGTCAGGATAGATCGCTTAACCCTGCCTTTGTTAAAAAAAATGAAAGCCGCGGGTTGTTACGCAGTGGGGTTGGGAATTGAGTCAGGAGATCAAAAAATATTAAATATGAATCAAAAAAATCTTGATTTGAAAATTGTTCCGGGAGTTTTACGGAATCTTAAAAAAACAGGCATTGAGTCTTATGGTTTTTTTATTTTGGGTTTGCCGGGAGATACCAGAAAAACGGTAGAGAAGACAGTTGATTTTGCCTTAAACAATCCTTTTGACCGAGTTTGGTTTAATCTCTTTACTCCTTATCCTGGTTCCCCCGCTTTTCCGGGTTGGCTTGGCAAACGGAAATTTGCAGAAATTGACTGGGATAAACATGATTGTTCAACCGGTATTGTTTCACTAGCTGATGTCAGTAGCAAAGAATTGGAAAATTGGCAAAAAAAAGCCTTGAGAGAATTTTATTTGAGACCAAAAAATCTTTTTAAATTGTTATTGCGTTTAAGGCCGAAAGAGATTTGGACGCTGATTATGTCAAGATTTTTTGAGAAGTTGGCTAGACCTCTTTTTCTGTTTTCCCACAAAATTTGGAGAAAGGACTAGGGTTTTTTAAGTAAAGAGTAGGTGTATTTGTGGCCAGGTAATCTGACTGATAATATTTGAACAGATCAGAATCTTTTGACAGTAATTTTTGGATTTTTTTTGGGGAAAATCTTTGGCGGATGACTTTAGCCGGATTGCCGGCAACAATCGAGTATGGTTTGACTTCCTTGGTAACTACTGATCCTGCCCCGACAATTGCTCCTTGGCCGATGGTGACTCCCGGGAGAACAATAACATTGGCGCCTATCCAGACATCATCTTCAATTTTTACTTTTTTGCAGACTGGTTTTTGCCTGAGCATGGGTATTGTTCCTAAAGAATAACCGTGGTTACTACTCAAGATACAAGTATTTGGTCCAATCATCACAAAGTTTCCAATGCTTACCCCGCCTTCGCCGCCAATTAAACAATTATAGGAAATATCAACATGATTGCCAAGAGTTATGCCTTCTGGAGAAGTACAATGGAAAGGAGGAAAAATAAAAACATCTTTGCCGGCTGCCGCCATCAAAATTGTATAAAATTTTGTTCTTATTTTTCCCCAGCGGAAGAAATAATAAAAAGCAAACTTTTTCAGTAAAAAATATTTGATTGATTTTAATTTTGACATTTTTCTAATCATACCTTAGAAATATGTCTGTGGCAATCTTTGGCGATTCGGGATAAAATACCTTTAATTTATGTGTGGCATTTGTGGAATTTTAGCCCTTGATCGAAAAAAAGAAATTGATTGTCAGCAGCTGGAGGGAATGGTTAGGTCCCTTTACCCCCGCGGCCCTGATGATGAAGGAATTTTTGTCAAAGAAAGTTTTGGTTTTGGAAGCCGCCGCCTAAGCATTATTGATATCAAAGGAGGTCATCAGCCGCTCTTTAATGAAGATAAAAGTTTGGGAATTGTTTTTAATGGAGAAATTTATAATTTTTTGGAGTTAAAAAAAACTCTTTTAAAAAAAGGCCACCGATTTTCTACTCGCAGCGACACAGAGGTAATTTTACATCTTTATGAAGATTTGGGAGAAAAGTGTTTATTGAAGTTGGAAGGAATGTTTGCTTTGGCCATTTTTGACTTTCGAAAAAAAGAGCTATTCCTTGCGCGGGATCCAATTGGGAAAAAACCTCTTTATTGGTCTGTTTTCGGCGACAAGTTTGTTTTTGCCTCAGAGCCAAAAGCGATTTTGACGCTGCCAGATTTCAAAAAGATAATTGATAAGGACTCTCTCCCAAAATATTTTTTCTATGGTTATGTTCCTTCTCCAAACACTATTTTTAGAACTATAAAAAGATTGTCTTCTGGCTGTTTTATGTATGTAAGAAAAAGTGTCGTGGAAGAAGAAAAAAAATACTGGGAGATTGATTATTCGGAAAAATTCAATGATTTAAATACTAAGGAGATAAAAGATAGAACAATTTCGCTTTTGGCAAAAGCAGTCGAAAAAAGATTGATTGCCGATGTCCCAATTGGGATTTTTTTGAGCGGAGGACTTGATTCTTCGCTAGTGGCGGCTTTTATTCCCTCTAAAAAAGTCGAAGCCTTTACAATTGGTTTTGAAGATTCTTCCTTTGACGAATCAATTTACGCCAAAAAGACGGCAGACTATTTAGGAATTAAGCAGAACATTGAGGTTTTTTCAGATAGCGAGGTTTTAGGGATATTGCCAAAGGCTTTAGAGCTGATGGACGAGCCTTTAGCTGATCCGTCAGTACTGCCAACTTATTTGCTTTCGGTATTTACTCGCCGAAAAGTGAAAGTGGCTCTTTCCGGAGACGGAGGTGATGAAAACTTTGCCGGTTACCCCAAATATCTGGCGCATTATTTACTCGAAAAAACACCGCTTAAAAAATTCCCCTTTCGACGTCCTCCCGAACAGCCAAGTGGGAAATTTTGGACTTTTGAGGCTTATGCCGGATTTCCTTTAGAATTAAGGAATCAGTTTTGGCTAAGTTCTTTTTCGGTTGAGGAAATAGAGAAATTAACAGGAACAAAGCTTGATTTGAGCGATATTTACAAATATCACCAAGCCTTTAATGGAAAAGATTTGGTTGATGAGGCATTTTTTTTAGATCAAAAGATGACTCTGGCTGATCAAAATCTGGTCAAAGTAGACCGAGTCAGTATGGCCAATAGCTTGGAAGTTCGTTGTCCCTTTTTAGACAAAGACCTTGTTGAGTTTGCCGCAAAAATTCCTTTTAAGTCTAAAATTGGCAGGTTTAAAACCAAGTCTTTATTGCGAGAAATTGCCAAAGAGCTTCTTCCTCCAGAAATTATTAATCTTCCCAAAAAAGGTTTTGGTATTCCTTTAAGAGAATGGTTGAGCAATGAACTTATGCCGCTAATAAATGAAAATTTATCTTTAAAGAAAATTAGAGAAGAAGATATTTTGAATCCCGAAGTGGTTGAAAGAATATTAAAAAAGAGAAATTACGAGGCTATCTGGAAGCTTTTAGTTTTTGAAATTTGGCTTAAAAAATGGGGATAAGATGAAAAAGGTCTTGCTAGTTAATCCTTTTTTAACTCTTTATTCTGATGATCCTTCAGGGATAAATCCTCCTTTGGGATTGGCTTATCTGGCGGCTTTTTTGGAGAAAAAAGGTGTTTGCGTAAAAATTTTGGACGTTGCCGCCGAGGGGATTGAGCAAAAAAGAAAAATCGGAAACAAAATCCGTTATGGTTTGACGGAAAAAGAAATTGTAAAAAGAATTAAAGAGTTTGACCCGGAAATTGTGGGAATTACCTGCCAATCTACTCTTCATGCAAAAGATGCTCAGCAAACAGCCAAAATTGTTAAGTCAGTGAGTAAAGATATTTTGGTAGTTTTTGGAGGGGCTCATCCTTCGGCTATGCCAGGAGAAGTTTTAAAAGATAAAAATGTCGATGTGGTGATCAGGGGAGAGGGAGAAATTACTTTATGGGAAGTAGTAAAAAAGTATCCAAAAAGTTTTGAATTTGATGATATTTTGGGTATTTCTTTTCGTATGGGTAAAAAAATTATTCATAATCCTCCACGACCGTTGATTAAAGACTTAGATGAGTTGCCTTTTCCTGCTCGACACCTTTTGCCTATGGAAATTTATTTTAAGAAAGCCGAAGAAAATGGCAATTATAATATGAACGATCGGGTGGCAACACTCGTTACCTCCCGCGGTTGCCCGGGAAATTGCATTTATTGTGCTGTGCGAACTGTTTGGGGGAGAGTTTGGCGGGGTAGATCGCCGAAAAACGTGGTTGAGGAGATAGAACAGATTATCAAAGATTACAAAGTAAGGGAATTCCATTTTTTAGATGACAGCCTTGCTGTTGACAGGCAAAGACTGAAGGGAATTTGCGAGGAAATTATCAAAAGAAAATTGGATATTAAGTGGGCAACTCCCAATGGTATTGCCGTGTGGATGCTGGATGAAGATCTGCTCGTTAAGATGAAACAGTCTGGATGTTATCGGTTAACTTTTGGGTTAGAGTCAGGAAACAAAGAGGTCTTGCATAATTTTATCGGAAAAAATTATGATTATGACAAAGCGCGGGCAATAATCAGATTTGCTTCCAAAATCGGTATCTGGACAGTGGGAACTTTTATTATTGGTTTTCCTTATGAAACTCGTCAGCAGATTGAGGACACAATTGCCTTTGCTATTTCTACAGACTTAGATTTTGCCGTATTTTATATTGCCAATCCTTTTCCCGGAACGCCAATGTATGAGATTTATCAAAGAGAAAATCTTTTGCCCAAAAGCGGAGCTTACGAGATTGTCAGGGGTTGCCAAAGCAAGAATTTCTCCCATAAAGAGTTGATCAGCTTTCAACAGAGAGCCTTTTCCCAATTTATCAAAAGCCGGTTTTTTAAGCCTTGGCTTTTTTGGCGCAAAATAAAAGAGGTTAATAACTATTCATACTTGGGCAAATTAAGTTGGCGTTTTGGCAAGTTGATTTTAAGTCAATTTCAGGTTAAAACAAAGGGAATTGCTGCTTTATGGAGATGAAGGAAGACAAAATAGTGAACCTCTACTTTAAGATTTTTCCCGAAAAGATTATGAGTAATCATAGCTATCGGTTAAAGCATTTTGTGAGGGAGGTTAGTGGAAAATATTGTTCGAAAGGAGGAAAAATTATTGACGTGGGAGCCGGTACCTGTCAATACAAAGATTACTTTAAAAATCTCCGGTATTTTTCTCAGGATATTCAAAATAATCGGCAAAAATCAATCGATTATGTTGGCGGATTTGAGATTTTACCAAGTAACTACTTTGATTATGTTTTGTGCACGCAGGTGTTAGAGCACTTGAAAGATCCAAATTCAGTCTTCAAACATTTTCATCGAATATTAAAGAAAAAAGGGAAAGTTTTTTTGACCGCCCCCATGACCTTCGAGGAGCATTCGATTCCCAATGACTATTTCAGATTTACTCGATATGGATTAAGATATCTTGCAGAGCAAAACGGTTTTCGAGTAATAAAAATTATTCCTCAAGGCGGCAGATTTCTGGTTTTAGCAAAAGAGCTACAGATTTTATGGCCGCGATTAATTAAGAAAAAAGAATTTATCTGGCTTTATTATCTAATTTTTTCCTTGCCATTATTTTTTTTAAATTTAGTCTTGTTTTTGCTAGATTTTTTAGATAAGGATAAGAGTCTGACGATTAATTATGAATGCATTTTTAGCAAAGCTAAGGAATGAAAACTGAAAGATTTAATTACGAGAATAAGGAGTATTTGGAAAGATTAGAAGGCTCCGGGGGCAGAATATATTCTAAATACTTATTTTATATAAAAAGACTGCTTTCTAATAAAAAGGAGTCATTTTTAGATGTTGGTTTTGGCGGCGGCCAAGCTCTTAAAATTTTGTCAGATGAGGGATATGCTAATATTTATGGTTGTGAAATTTCTTCTTTGTTTTTAAAAGCAGCGGCCAGGAAAGGTTTAAAAAATTTAACTTTATACAAAGGAGATAATCTTCCCTATAAAGATAATTTTTTTTGTGTTGTTGGCTCTTTTACTGTTCTTGAGCATGTAGAAAATCCAACCGCCTTTTTAACAGAGCAGATTAGAGTTACAAAACCGGGGAGATATGTTGTTGTCGCTTGTCCAAATTTTCTCAACTTTATTTTTCCTACCTCTTATCGAAAACTAGACAAATTTTATAAAAGATTATCTAACGTTCCGAAAGTCTTTAAAAAAATGCTTTCCAGCGGATATGGTTTTGAAAAGATGGAGATAATTACCGAAAAAGATTTTCGTTCTGATGACGATGCGGTTAATTTAACGAACTTGATTGATATTGAAAGATTCTTTTTAGACAAGGGTTGTCAAATTGTTTTTTCCAGCGGTCTGGCGATCGTCAATAGTTTTGTTGCCAGACTGGTTGAATCAATTCCTGTTCTTAAATACTTTGTCCTTCCTGTTTTTTAATTGCTAAGAAGAGCAGTAAAAAGATATAATCTTTATTAAGCAAAATGAGCGATCGGTTAAAGAATTTTTTCAAAAAGGGAATTCTAGTTGATAGCACTGTTTTACTTCTTTTGGGTTTGCTTTCTTTGACTTGGTTTAGGGGCGATAACTTGATTGGCGGGGGAGATTTTGGTATGCCGGCTGATTGGGTAAAGTTCTTCAAACTGCTGTTTTATACCTGGGATGGAACTGTTTCAACGGGAATGAATGCCAGTCGTCAAGTAGCTTTGCTTATTCCTTATGTTTTAGCGGGTGCTTTGTTTCAGTCTTTGGGTTTTTCCTTAGTCTTTATAGAAAAGTTTTTCTTTTACTGCTGGTTTGCCGGCAGTGGTCTTTCAATGTATTTTCTTTGCTCTGTCTTGGGAATGAAAAGAGCCGGTCGGGTCTTTGCCTCAATCTTCTATATGCTTAATCCTTTTTCGCTGGTTATTATCTGGAGAGTCTCTCATGGCTTAATTCAAATGCCTTATGCTTTTGCTCCGTTGGTCTTTGGGCTGTATGTGTACGGCTTGAAGAAAAAGAAAGGTTTTTCTTACATAGTTTTGGCTAATTTTGTCTGGCTATTTTCGACTGCCAGCGCTTACGCCAACCCAAGAATGACCATTGTTCATTTTATGCCCGTGGCGATTTATTTTTTGGGGACTTTCATTTATCAAAAAAACGAGCGAGCTTTTTTGACAAAATACACTTGGCAATTTCTGGGTTTTTGGTTTTTGTTAAATTTTTATTGGCTTTTTCCTTTCGTGGCGACAATAAAGGAATCAGTTGCTTCTGCTCATTCTTCAGTTCTGATGCCTGACATAGAGGAGATGAAGTTAACCAGCGTTAATTTTTTTGAGGCCATAAGAATGTTGGGATATTGGTCTTTAAAAAGCGGTTACAAAGGAGAACCTTATTATCCTTATTGGCAATTTTACGACTCATTTTGGGTCAATTTGTTAAGTTTTTTAATTCCCGTTTTGGTTGTTCTCGGATTTATTAACAAGGAGGCAAAAAAACAACCGTTGAGATTTTTCTTTTTGGCAATGATTGTGTTTGGTTTAATAGGAATAACCGGCGCCAATCCGCCAGTTGGTAAGGCAATCGTTTGGTTTTATAAAATTTTTCCGCCATTAATGCTTTTGGCAAGATTTAATTTTCTTTTTTTTGGTTTGCCAACCTATCTGGTTTTTTGTATATTGGCGGGGTTCGGGTTTTTAACCATTGACGAGCTGTGGCTTAAAAAGTTTAATCAAAAAATTATTTGGCCCCTATTGGGTTTTTTGACCATATTATTAAGCGTAATATTGGTTTTCCCTTTCTGGAATGGCGAAGTCATTAAGTCGCCCACAAAACTTTTTCCGGGCGAGAGATATAAAATTCCTCAAGATTGGTTTGCGGCCAAAAAATGGCTTGGCCAACAAGAGGACTTTTTTAGATTGCTTCCCTTGCCGATGAGTAAAACTTACAACGTGGCGATGAAATGGGGAGAAGGCTACAGTGGCGGAGATCTAACCCGCTGGTTTGCCAAACAGCCGGTTTTGAATGTGAATACTGGCCAGACTTTTGCTGTGCCAATGGCAATCGGCAATGATATCGAAACGGGGAGTAAGTTTCATGATGTCACTAACTTGCTTGGCTTTTTGGAAGTAAAATATCTTCTTTTGCGCAATGATACCCGTTGGGACTTTATTAAAGGGCATGGCTGGTGGTTTGCCCAGACTCCAGAAAACATTGCCAAATTTCTTAATCAGGAGAAAAATCTCTCTTTGGACAAGAAATTTGGTGATTTGGAATTTTATCGGGTTGACAGTAAGATTTTGGTTCCCAGAATATATGTTCCTCAAAAAATGCTTATTGTCGACGGAGAAGCGGACAGCCTGCCGCCGCTAAGTCAGTTTTTGCATCCGGAAGAGAAGGAGGGTTTTTTGCTAACAGACCAAAACAAGCAGAAATTGACTTTTTTGGGTACTGGGGACGGGGTTAGTTTTATTGCCAAAGCGCCGGAGGAGCAAAAAGAACGGCAAGATGTCAACCGTGTCTCTTTTAATGTTGAAGTTCAACAAGCGGGAAATTATCGGATCTTGTTCAAAGATGAGGGGATTTTGGCTTTTTACCAACCAAACCAAAATTGGAAAGTATCTCTTGATCAAACAACGGTTTTAGAGAGAAGTCCGGAAAGTTTTGGAGATAATTTAATTTCTTTGGGAGAAATCAGTCTTGACAAAGGGAATCACCAACTTTCTTTTGTTCTTCCTCCAGCAATAAATTTAGTAACTAATTCCTCTTTTGAAGAGCCATCTGATCAGTGCCAATATTCGTTAGATGCTTTTGACGGCAAGAAATCTTGTGATTTGGTGGCAGAACAAAAAGCAAAAGTTGTCCCGATTCCTTTTACAACTTTTGTTCCCGGAGCTTTATACCAGGTTTCCTTGTTTGCTAAAAATATTACCGGAAATCAGCCTTCTGTTTTTTTATGGGAGAATCTTGATGAATCGCCAGCTCCTTCTTTTCAGCCGCAATTAACAAAGTTTGGCTATGCAAATCTGAGAACTGCTTTTTCAATTATTGATATTCCCGCGAATGATTCTTGGCAAAATTTTGTTTTTAATTTTAAGCCGGATTTATTTGCCAGAAAAGCCGGAATTGCTTTAGTGTCGGATTCTAAAGGGGTTATAACTGCCGAGAATTTGTTTGACAAGATTGAGGTGAAAAGAGTATTTGATTATCCGCTGATTTTGCAAAAAATCGATTCCTTGTCAGAGAGTTATCAGCCAATGCCAGAAATTGAGTTTCAGCAAATAAACCCGGTAAAATATCTCGTCAAAGTTAACAATGTCCAAAAGCCTTATTTTTTAGTCTTTTCTGAAGCTTTTCATCCGGGATGGAAAACAAGCGTTGAAGGAGAACATTTTATGGCAAATGGCTTTGCCAATGGCTGGTATATTAAAAAACTGGGAAATTATCAATTTACAATTTATTTCGAACCGCAAAAGTTATATGATTTCAGTGTTGGGATTTCCGCGACAGCCTTTTTACTGGCATTAGGATATCTGATATATTCGAAAATTCAAAATCAAAAATGAGGATCTTAATTACTTATCCACCCATTGAATCGAAAAAAGGAATTCCTCAGCTTTCGCAAAATCGACAGTTTCAGTATACGTCGAGTGGACCGATGGCCTATTTTATTTATCCTGTTGTTCCTGCTTACGCCGCCTCATTATTAAAAGAAAAAGGCTACGAAGTTTATTGGCTTGACGGTTTGGCAGAAAAACTAAGCTACAAGCAATGGTTGTCGAAAGTTGAGGAAATAAAACCTGACATCGTTGCTATCGAAAGTAAAACACCAGTTGTCAAATATCATTGGCAAATTATCAAAGACCTCAAATCACCAGCCACCAGCCACCAGCCACCAATCACCAGTCACCAGCCACCAGCCACCAATCACCAGTCACCAATCACTGTCCTCATGGGCGACCACGTAACAGCCTTGCCTGAGGAAACAATGGAAAATTGTCCGGTTGACTTTATTATTACTGGCGGAGATTATGATTTTGGCTTGTTGAGTATTGCCGATTATTTATCAAAAGGTAAAAAATTAGACCCCGGGATTTGGTACAGAAAAAAAATACATAATACAAAATACATAATACAAAATACGGGCAAGTTTGTTTTGAGCCATAGTCTTGATGAGCTTCCAATTATTGATCGGGATTTGACTAAGTGGAAGCTATACGCTTACAAAAACTCCAATTTTTATCGCGCGCCCGGAGCTTACACGATGTTTGGACGGGATTGTTGGTGGGGCAGATGCACCTTTTGCAGTTGGACAACGCTCTTTCCGGGTCAGAAGTTTCGAGTGATGAGTGTCAAGAAAGCAATTGAAGAAGTAGAGAATCTAGTGGAGAACTATCAAGTTAAGGAGATTATGGATGATTCAGGCACTTTCCCGGTTGGCGATTGGTTAAGGGAATTTTGCCGAGAGCTGATTAAACGCGGTTATAACAAGAAAGTAAGAATGAACTGCAATATGAGGTTTAACGCCGGCTTAGACAGGAAAGATTATGAGTTGATGGGTAAAGCAGGATTTAGATTTATTCTTTATGGTTTGGAGTCTGCTTCTCAAGAAACTTTAGATAAAATTAATAAAAATTTAAAAGTTGAACAAATTGAGCCGGTTTTAAGATGGGCAAAAAAAGCAGGATTAATGCCTCATTTAACAGTAATGGTTGGTTATCCTTGGGAAGATGAAGATAGTGTTAAAAAAACAATCCTTTTTGCTCAAGGTTTGTTCAAAAAAGGTTTGGCTGATTCTTTGCAAGCGACGGTGGTTATTCCTTATCCGGGAACGCCATTATTTGATTACTGTCAAAAAAACAAACTTTTGAAAACTTTAGATTGGAATTGTTATGATATGCGCGAGCCGATTATGAAATCGCCAGTTTCAGATGAAAAATTGATGGCAGCTGTCAGAGGGATTTACAGCAGCTCAATTTGGACTCCGAGATTTATCTTGAATACTTTGGCCCAACTAAAGTCAATTGACGGTTGGAAATATGTCAGTTTCCAAGCTTTAAAATATTTAGGCAAACTTTGGGAGTTTAAGTGAAACGAGAAATTTTTCTAGACTTGTTAAAGCATTTTCTTTGCTCCAGCGTTATTGGTGTAGTTTTATCCTTTATATTTAATAATTGGTGGCTGGTTTTGGCTTCATTTTTATCAGGGCAGTTGATTGATATTGATCACTTTTTCGACTATTTTTGGGGAAAGACTTCTAAATTAAATTTAAGAGATTTTTTTGATCCGGAAAAGTATGTTGTCCCAAGCCAGAAAGTTTTTGTTTTTTTTCATGGATGGGAGTTTGTTTTGTTTTTTATCTTTATTGGAGGGAAGCTTAATTCTCAATGTCCGGGCACTCTTTTTGCCCTCCCTCTTTCTTACTTTGTTCATCTTTTGATTGATCAATTAGGTTCTGCCGGCAGCCCGTTTTCTTATTTTTTAACTTACCGTTTGTTAAATAAATTTAGCTTGACTGCATACAATGGCAACAAATAACTTTCCTCTAATTTCTATTATTATTACCACCAAAAACGAGGAGAAGAACATTGGTAATTGTTTGGAAAGCATAAAAGCCCAAAAATATCCCCAAGAAAAAATTGAAGTGATTGTAGTTGATAATAATTCTTCAGATCGAACAAAAGAAATTGCTAAAAAATATACTAAGAATGTTTATAATTTTGGTCCCGAGCGCTCTGCTCAAAGAAATTTTGGAATTAAAAAAGCAAAAGGCGAGTATGTAATGTATCTGGACGCGGATATGATTTTAAGTTCAACTATTATCGAAGAAGTGATTAAAAAATTCCAGAATTCCAGCATCCAATATTCAATATCCAATATCCCCCTTGTTGCTTTATATATTCCCGAAATCGTTTTAGGTAATTCTTTTTGGAGCAAGGTGAGAAGGTTTGAGAGAAGTTTTTATGATGGAACAGTGATTGATTGTGTGAGAGTGGTGAGAAAAGATATTTTTGAAAAGGTGGGAGGATTTGATTTGTCAATGACTGGACCAGAGGATTGGGATTTTGATAAAAAAGTGCGGCAACAGGGAAAGGTTGAGGTTTTGACAAAATATGATTTTGAGGAATTAAACAGAAAGATATTAGATATTAGAAATTGGAGATTAGATAAAAATGGACTAAAGAAATTAATTGTTTTGACTTCAGAGCCAGTGATTTATCACAATGAAGCTGAGTTTAATTTAAAGAGATATTTGGCCAAAAAAAGCTATTACGCCCAAAGCTTTAAAAAATACATTGAAAAATGGTCCCGTAAAGACAGCTTCGCATCTCACGGGATAAAGGCAAAAAGCGATCCGGATATTAAAAAACAATTTGGATTTTGGTACCGTTACTTTGGGGTGTTTTTAGAAAATGGTAAATGGAAAAGATTGCTTCGTCATCCTATTTTGACTTTAGGAATGTATTTTTTAAGAGGGTTGGTGGGTGGAAGTTATTTAAAATCCCTCTTGACACGATACCTAAAAGTAGATAAAAATATATACTAAATGGAAACGATTACTAAGGAAAAATTTATAAAGATTTTTAGAGAGAAGTCAATCGCCCTTTTTACCCTAGAAGATGTTTTTAAACTTTTTAAAATTCAACCTCTTGCCGCAAAGGCGCTTTTACAAAGGTTAAAAAAAGGGAAAATTATTCAGCCATTAATAAGAGGAAAATATCTTTTTTTGTTTGCTCCAAAAATACCTGAAGAATTTGAGATAGCAAATTTTTTACATCAGCCTTCTTATGTTTCTTTAGAAAGCGCGTTGTCTTTTTATGGACTTATTGACCAGTTTCCTTATCAGGTGTTTTCAATAACTTTAGAGAAAACAAAATCATTTAATGTGGGAGAAAAAAACTTTGTCTATACTCACATAAAGCCAGAGTTTTTTAAAGATTATAAAAAGGAAGGAAATTTCTTAATCGCTACTCCAGAAAAATCGGTTTTTGATTTTTTATATTTGGTTTATAAAGGAGCGAGAACGAAAAATAGTCTGAAATTATTGAACCTTGAAAGGGTTAATCTTAGCCGGGTGAAATTGGAAGAGTATATTGGCAAACTATCCCTAGAAAAAGATAAAAATTTTATTAAGTTTTGTAAAAACCAGGGAATTATATGATTACAAGAGACTTTATTGAAAAAAAGGTAGGAAATTCTCAAATTGACCGCTATACTATTATTCGGGAGTATTTTCAGCTTCTTTTTCTCCGTTACTTTTATGAATCTAAAATTCGGGGAGTAAGAAGTTTTTTTAAGGGAGGGACCGCCTTGCGATTTTTGTTTAATTCATTTCGTTTTTCTGAGGATTTAGATTTTACTTGTGTGGGGAAAATGGTTCTTATAAAAGAATATTTGAAAATAATTTTGCCGAAAATCGAGAAAGAATCGGGATTTAAAATTTTGATTAAAGACGAAAAACTTTTCGAAGAGATTGGAGTGGGTTACCGATTAGTTTGCCAGCCAAATGATTTGATTGTTCAACCTTTGGGTATAAGATTAGATTTTTCTTTTAGAGAAAAACCCCTTGAGCCAGAAGTTTCCGCAATTGCCGTCGGTGATTATCCAATTAATCCATTTCCCCTGGTTACTCATTTGTCGGAAAGAGAAATATTAGCAGAGAAAATTAGAGCAATTTTAGTTAGAAAAATGCCGCGAGATTTGTTTGATTTGTGGTTTATTTTAAAACGGAGGGTAGAAATTAATTGGGAAATGGTAGAAAAAAAGATGAGGTATTATCCTAATGTTAGATTTAACCAAAAAATCCTTAAGGAGAAAGTAAAAGAATTTAAAACAGAAGAGCTCAAAAAAGACCTTAATCAATTTCTTCCGGTAAATTACAGGGATTATTATTTAAAAATACAAAAGGAGACATTAAGTTTACTTGAAAAATTTTAAAGAAATAAACTTTAGTTTTAGGAGCTTATTGCAGGGATGATTTTTTGAAAGTTTTGGAAAATGAAAAGCATTTTAATTACCGGTTCGGCCGGTTTTATTGGTACTAATTTGGCCAAAAAGCTGCTGGCTTTTGGTAACAGAATTATCGGGGTGGATAATTTTTACTCTAGTTCGCCAGAAAGATTAAAAATTTTTGCCAATAAAAATAATTTTTCCTTTATTCAACATGATATTAGAAAACCTCTAAAAATTGACCAAAAAATTGATGAAATTTACAATTTAGCTTGTCCTGCTTCACCGCCGATTTATCAAAAAGACCCACTTTTTACTTTAGAAACGTCAGTTTTAGGAATTAGAAATGTGTTAGA
>Ga0078972_1000230_pt1 | contig 52990 bp, 43 predicted proteins | sample YelNatPaOPGAMG01_FD_67568 | JGI IMG/M metagenome (GOLD analysis project Ga0078972, IMG submission 67568) | Hot spring thermophilic microbial communities from Obsidian Pool, Yellowstone National Park, USA - OP-RAMG-01 (SPADES assembly) (version 2) | ecosystem: Environmental > Aquatic > Thermal... | reverse complement strand
CCAGCCCTACGGAGGCTCATTACGAACAAGCGCTCGCAGCTTGCGCCGCCGGCAAGCACGTGCTGTGTGAAAAGCCTTTAGGGCTGAGCGTCGGAGAAGCAGAGTCCATGGTGGCGGCCGCTGCCCGCGCCGGCGTGCGGTTCGCAACGGCGTTCATGATGCGCTTCCAATCCCAACATCAGGAAGCTCTGCGGATCATCCGCGCGGGCGGCTTAGGGCAGCCCGTGTATGCCCGCGCGCAGCTCTCATGCTGGTATCCGCCCATCGAAGGAGCATGGCGGCAAGATCTTTCGCGTAGCGGAGGCGGCTCTCTGATCGACATGGGAGGGCATCTGATAGATTTGCTCGAGATGCTTTGGGGTCCGGTAAAACAGGTAAGTTGTTTTGTAGGGAACGCCGTGCATGCTTACCAGCCGGAAGACAGCGCCGTAGCCCTGCTGGCGTTTGAGAACGGAGCGTTCGGAACCGTGGACGCCTTTTTTTGCATCCCCGACCGGGCGGTAGACAACGTTTTGGAGCTGTACGGATCGAAGGGCAGCATCCTGGCGAAAGGCACGATCGGTCAGGGTGAGTACGGCGAGATGACGGCCCGGCTGGAGGAATCCGCCGCCGGGTATGACGCCCGGCAGCAGCGCATTGCGGGACGTGGAACTCCCGTCTCTCCACCCCCCGTAAACCCTTACCGAGCGGAGATTGAGGAGTTTAGCGAAGCCATTCTGACAGGGCGCGAATCCTGTATCCCGGGGGAGCTGGGCGTGCGTAGCCAGCGCCTGCTGGCGGCCTGCTACGAAAGCGCCCGCACCCTGCGAGCCGTACTCGTATGACGGGCCCGGCCTCGCTGTAGGCGGATTAACCCAGCGCTTCACGCACCTTCAGCGCCAGCGCAGCGGGCGTGAAAGGCTTTCGCAGATAGGCGGCGCCAGGCTTCAAGAGGCCGCGCTGCGCCATCTCGCTGTCTGGATAACCCGAAATGAAAAGCGTCTTTAGCCCTGGGCGTGTGGCCATCAGATGCGCCGCCAGTTCTGGTCCGCTGACTTCGGGCATCACTACATCAGTCACCAGCAGGTGGATGGTTTCTGTATGGGCAGCCACTTTCAGCGCTTCGACGCCGTTGGCCGCTTCGTGCACGCGGTATCCGTATGCACGCAAGCATTCCGCGGCCAAACGACGCACTTCTTCGTCATCTTCGGCCAGCAATACCGTCTCCGTCCCGCCTGAGACCGCCACTTGCGCCGGTTCCTGAACCGCCGCCGGCGCATCGATTCTAGGGAGGTAGATGTGAAAAGCAGCGCCCCGCCCAGGTTCGCTCAATACCTCAATGTGCCCGCCGTTTTGCCGCACGATGCCGTACACGGTGGACAGGCCGAGTCCGGTTCCGTGGCCGGCGCCTTTGGTTGTGAAGAAGGGCTCAAAAATCCGCGCTCGCGTGCTTTCGTCCATTCCGATCCCCGTATCCGTCACCGAAAGCTGCACATACGGTCCTGCAAGCCCCGGATCAGCGAATCGACGGTCCTTCTCGTCCCAAAAGACGTTGGCTGTGCGAAACTCCAGTTTTCCCCCATGGGGCATCGCGTCCCTGGCGTTCACGGCCAAATTCAAAAGCACTTGGTGGATTTGCGTGGGATCCGCTGAAACCACGCCCACGTGTGGATCCAGCGTCAAAACCAGTTGGATGTGCTCTCCGATCAGCCGGCGGAGCATATTCTCGGCGCGCCGGACAGCTTCGTTAAGATTCACCGGACGCGGTTGCGAAATTTGTTTGCGGCTGAACGTCAGTAGCTGCCTTGTCAGTTCCGTAGCCTGCTCGCCCGCCTTGCGCACCTCTAGCAGATGCGCCAGGATAGGGTGCTCCGGCGGCAACTTGTTCGCCGCAAGTTCGAGATACCCGATCATCACAGTCAAAAGGTTATTGAAGTCATGCGCCACGCCGCATGCTAGATTTCCGATCGCCTCCATCTTCTGCGACTGAAGCAACTGCTCCTCAAGTCTCCGCCGTTCAGTGAAGTCCATGAGCGAAATGATGACCCTTGACCAGTCATCCTCCGGGGTCGCCTCTCTGGTTACGCGCACCTCCAGCGAGTGGCGCACCCCGCTGCTCAGGCGAATTTCCACGCGGGTAGCGCAGTCTCTGGCGCCGCGTAAAAACTCCGTCAATGCTTGGCGGTAGGCCGCCATCCCCGCCTCAGGCAAATAGCCCCGCAACCGCGCCGCAAGCTCTTCCGGGGACTGCACATGGAACAAGTTCTTTGCTTCCCGGTTCATTCCGGTTACCCGAAAACGCCGCACGCAGGCATCCAGACATTCGCTCTGCGCGCCGAGCAAGTCCTCGGCATGTTGTAGTGAGCCTCCCGACGCCCTCTCCAGATACTTTCTGACCTCAGACAGGTCGGCCTCCAAAAGCGGAACAGGGGATTCCTCGAACAAGATGCGATAGCGTTCTTGGCTCTCGCGTAATTGGAAGAGCTTCCAGGCTCCGTCCATCAAAAGCGTCAACTGGCGGACATCAGTCTCGTCATAGGGTGTGCTCTTGTTAGCGACGCACGCCAGCATTGCGACGCGATCCCCATCGAAGACTGGGACGCTGAGCAGCGAGCGGAGCGGCACATGCCCCTCGGGCAACCCCTTCGCCGCTGGAAGCATGGCGGGGTCATAGGAGTTAATCATTACTGCCCGGCGCTGGCGAACAGCTTCGCCGGCGATCCCGGCCTCTGCAACCGGAAACTGTCGGGGCGGTCGCGCGATCTGGCATTGGCGCCTTGTCTGCTCGGACCAGGCATACATCCTTAAAACGGTTTGCTCCGGGTTTACCACCGCCAAAAATCCGAACTCGCTGCCGCACAACCTGACGCCCTCTTCGAGGGCAAAGCCGGCGATGTCTTCGAGGGAAGCATCCACCATCTTCGCTAGCTTGCACAGCGCATCGAGGCGCGCAGTTTCCACACGCCGGGCGTCCTCGGCTCGCTTGCGGTCCGTGATGTCTCGAATGGCGAATATGCTTCCGATTCGCTCGCCGCCCGCGTCTTGCATCTGACGGACTGCCGTCTCAGCGTGGAACGCTTCGCCGTTCCGCAGCCGGATCAATACCTCCCCCACCCATGCGCCTTGACTCGCGACGGCAGCGCGGATCTCCTCTCGGATGCCGGAATGCTCGCCGTACTCGAACAAATCCTCCGCACGCCGCCCTAACGCGCTGGCGGCCGTGATCCCGAACAACCTTTCGGCAGCCAGATTCCAAAAGGTGACGCAATGATCATTGTCCATGGCAAGTATGGCGTCACCGGTTTGAGCTAGGAGCAGCGCCTGATAACGGAGTTGCTCTTCCGCCTGTTTGCGCTCGGCCAGTTCCTGAACCAGCGCTTCCCGGGAGGCTCGTAGCCTGCGGTTGGAAATCAGCGACACCGCCGCCATGACGGCTAAAACACCCGCGCAGAGCACCGGCAACAGCGGCCCTAACCAGGTAAAGCCTGGGGCGAGAACTACTCCGGCCATGCTGACCAACGAACCATAAGTGTGCGTCCGGCCGCCAGCGGTCGGCAGCCACGTTCCGGTTCCCGCAGGACGCGGAAACGGACGTTACAAGCCGTCAGTCTATCATATGGGTATGCTCTTCCGGCGCGTATGGCCCGCACTCCTCATGGGATGTTGCGGCTATGCCCAAGTAATCGAATTCGAATCGGGCGGCCTGCATTATCAGACCCTCACACGCAACGGCGTTACGGTCATGTGGGCGAAGCTGCCTGTTCAGCTTCGAGAATATACGATCTTCCAAGTGGCGGTGTCCAACGGCTCGCCGGTTTCCTGGACCATCAAGCCGGAAGATTTCTCTTTCCAAAAGAAGGACGGCGCCGTAGTCCCCGCTGTTCCTGCCCGTACGGTAGTAAATGATTTTATGACCCGTGGAGGGCGCAACGACGTCATCAAGCTTGTAACCTTGTACGAACAAGGACTTTACGGCATGACCCGGTTCCGTTCAACGAATGGTTATGAAGTGCGCCGGCAAGCCGCGCTAGCGGAAGTTTCATCCACCCGGCTAAAGTCCGCCGCCGCTGCTTCCGCCATCGTTTTCGTGCAAACGAAGCTCGCGTCAGGTCAATCCACCGATGGAGCGATTTTTTTCGCCACCCCAGGGCACTCTCTAACGCCTGGAAAGCTCATTGTGCGGGCGGCGGGCGAAGTGTTCATTTTTGACGCTCCTGAATGAGCGCCGTCCTGGAGCATCTGCCGCCGCGATCCTGCTATTCCCAAAAATCCGAACGTCGCACAAGCCGCAGGGGATCCGGCCGCTATCCGTTCTTCTTTTTCTTGCCGCCTTTTTTCGCGGGAGTGTCCGCAGCAGGCAGTTCCTGGCCCCAGTCCGTGCGCCTTCCACCCTCCCACGGCTCAGTGAATGTGCGCTTGGCCCAAGCTTCATATTCAGCAATCAAACGCTTCACCATTTCCGGGTGTTCGGCGGCCAAATCGTGCATTTCCGTACGGTCGGCTTCCATATCATACAGTTCCCAAGGATCCATATGCTTGTTCACCAATTTCCACTTGCCCGACCGCACGCCGCGGTTGCCCTCGTGGTGGTAAAAGATGGGCTGGCTGCGCTTGATTCTCTCTCCTCGAAACGCCGGCGCCAAGCTGACGCCTTCCATGGGAAGAATAGCCGAGCCGCGCAGCCGAGAGGGGTATTCGGCGCGCGATAATTCAACCACAGTCGGCATGATGTCAATGACGTGTCCCGGCGCCGTCTCGAACTTGCCGCGCAGTTCCGGCAGGATCCCATTGGGCCAGTGGGCGATGAGAGGCGTGGAAATGCCCCCTTCGTGCGTGAAGTGTTTGTAGCGGCGGAAGGGCGTATTGCTCAGCGTCGCCCAGTTCATGCCCAGAAAGACAGTAGATTCCGCATTGCCCGGCACACTGCCCTCTAGGCGCCCCGCCGGACCTGACTCAGCATTGCCGCCGTTATCGCTCAGAAACAAGATTAACGTGTCATCCAACACGCCCATCTTGTCTAGGGCCTGCACCAGCCGTCCCGTGGCTACGTCTACCCGGTGTATCGTCGCCGCGTAAATGGCCATAATGTGGTCGAAACGGTCCCTTTCCTTCTCGTTCAAACTGGACCAGGGCGGGCTTGCAGGCGGACGCTCCGTCAGTTTCCAGCGGGGGTCGATCAAGCCCATGCGTATCTGCCGCTGATGCCGCTCCTCGCGCAAGCGGTCCCATCCCGCCAAATACTTGCCCCGGAAGCGGCGAATATCCTCTTGCGGAGCCATTAAAGGAAAGTGGGGGGCGTTGTGGGCCAGATACAGGAAAAAGGGTTTGCCGTCGCGCACCGCTTCGTCAACAAAACGGAGAGCGAAATCCGTCCAAAGATCCGTGCTGTACCAGCTTGCTCCCAGTTCCGGCGCGTCCTGCGCCACCGCCTTTCCGTTCAAATAGAGCGGCTCGTTGCGCCGGCTGGGCTGGTTCGGAAAGTAGATTCCCCCGGCCTGTGAGTTCAACGACCTCTCAAAGCCGCGCTCCCAAGGCGGCGTCCCGTGTTGCTGGCCCAAGTGCCATTTGCCGGTCATGATCGTACGGTACCCCGCCGGACGAAGCACCTCGGCGATGGTGGCGCATTCGTCAGCCAGCCGGCCTTGATAACCCCGCGATCCGGGTTTCACGAAGTTGTCCAAATGCCCCATCCCCGCTTGATGCGGATAGAGTCCCGTAAGCAAAGAAGCGCGGCTGGGACTGCATCGCGCCGTATTCGAAAACTGTGTAAAGCGAATGCCCCGCGCCGCGAGACGGTCTAGATTCGGCGTCGGTATCTCCGCACCGTAGCAGCTTATATCGGAAAACCCCATATCATCGACGAGAATGAGGACAATATTTGGCCGGCGCGGCCGCTGCGCGCCCCGCAAAATGACCGGAAGCGATCCGGCTAGAGGAAGAAACTGACGACGGCTAAGCTCGGATGTCACCATGTCCATTGGTTTTAGCACAAAGCCGAATTTCCCCGGGCAGTGCGTTCACGGTGGCCTGTTTTCGCCGGGCTCGGCCTGCGGTTCTCGAGTCTTGGAAGCGGTCCGGATTTGGTGGGCGCTCCGAATAATAAAAGGGGGAGGGAGATTGCCAGAGTTTTTCAAAGACCAGCCGGCGTTCGCCGCCGCGCCGCTGGCTCCTAAGGTTCCACTTTCGCCCAATTCACAGTGGTCAGCGGCGCACCGCGCCCTCGCGCGCGTTTACAACCGGACAGGCGGGCTAATGGCCCTCTTGGCTGGCAGCCTACAGGTCGATGTAGCCTGCGCCGTGGCGGTTTGGTACGTGGAATCAGGCGGCCGGGTTCACACAGCAGGCCGGGCGGTGATTCGTTTTGAGTGCAATTTGTTCTACTCATCCTGGGGTTGCCGGAACGTGGATGCTTACCGCCGCCATTTCCGTCACGGAGGTTTCGAAGGCCACCCTGGAAGGCCTTGGGAGAACCACATGTTTCGGAATTCCGAGGAAGCGCCATTTCGCGCCGTGCACGTGAGCCAGCAGCGAGAGTATGAGGCGCTCCATCTCGCCCGAAGCTTCACAAACAGCAGCGCCGGAGCGCTCGAGGCGACCAGCATCGGGGGATGTCAAATTCTGATCGCTCACTGGCGCCTCATGGGATACGCCTCCGCGGAAGAGATGTATCAAGCTTACCAACAGGATGAACGTACGCATGTGTTCGGTTTTTTCGAGTTTTGCCGCCGCACCGCGAACGGCGATCCGTTGAAGCGCCTTCAAGCCCATGACTGGCAAGGTTTTGCGTATTATTACAACGGCCCGGGGAATGCGGAGACTTACGCAAAACGAATCGAAAGCGGCTACCGCATGGCGCAAACGCTTCTGGAGCCGGTCTGAGGCCGGTCACAACCTCCGCTTGTACGGGGCGCTCAGGTAGGCGCGGGCTTCCCGAGCCTGTTCGGATTGCGGCGCCAGAGCCATCGCCGCACGGTAAGCTTCGATCGCCTTCGCTCGTTGCCCGGTCAGATCGTACGTCTGCCCGAGACGCAGCCAAGCGGTCACCGCAGTGTTCAAATCCAGCTCCGAAGCGTGCGCCGTGACGCGCTTTAAGTTTTCGATCGCTTGGTCGAACTCCCGATACCAGAACTGTACGACGCCCCGAGCGAAGTACACCTTTTCCAGTGGCACACGGTCATACCCCGGAGCGCCGCTTTGTTTCAACCTTTCGATTTCCGCGAGCACGCGCAGAGCGTTGTCTTTGTCGATGGCGTCGGCGTACATCTGAGACAGCTCAAAGCGAAGCAGGTAGTTGCGGGGGAAGCGGCGGATCATATCCTCCAGCAGGGGGATAGCCTCCTTCGGTTTCCGCTCCCGCCGGTAGATGGCCGCCAGTAACACTTCGGCGTCTACTCGGTTCTTGTCTCCTTTTTGCGCGACCTTCTGCAAGATCCGTATGCCATTCTGCTTGTCGCCTCGGAAGCCGATCAGGAAACCGAGCATTCGGTAGGTAAGCGGGAGGCTCCCCACGACATATTCATGCACTCCCTGCACCAGCAACGCATCGACGTTGTTCGGGTCCAGTTGGAGGACCCGGTCGTGAGCTTTGCGGGCGTTGGTGGCGTCACGTAAGGCGTCCATGTATGCTTTCCGCACCAGAAAGTTGTAATTGGAGCGAAGACCGTAAGCTACGCCCAAAGCATACCAAGCGTCCTTATCCTTCGGGTTGGCGGCGATGCGGTCTTTGGCCATTTGGATCGCCGTCTCTACCTGCTCCTGAAAAGCGCGACGCTCCGCATCGCTAGGTTCAAGCTTGGGACGGCGCAAAAAGGGGTTTGTGCCGGTGACGAGCTCGCTTTCGAGCGCTCCGGTCCTCAACATCAGCCCGAACATAATCGCCTGCGCGATATGATTGCGCGAGTCGATATCAGAAGGGTTAGCCGCCAGAGCCTTGGCGAATTCCTTACGCGCCTCTTCGAACTCGAGATTATAGAAGTGGTTCCACCCTGCTTCTGTGTGGTTGGTGTGGGCAGCGCTTGCCAGAAGGCTGCAAGCCGCCAGCAGCGCTAGTCGAGGTTTCAACAGTTCCATTTTACCTGCGAACATTTTTCATCGCGACCCCAACGTTGCGTTGAAAGCCTCGATACCGGGCGCGCCGCACGGGCGAGCCTCGAAAGCGCGCCTCGAACTGCGATTCGTTCAACGCAGCCAGTTCGGCTAGGGGCGGCGCGAAATGGCGCGGCTGAAACGCCGCTTCTTGTGTTGCTGGCGCCCGCCGGTTCCACGGGCAGACGTCCTGGCAGATGTCACACCCAAAAACATGGTTTCCAAGAGCGGGCTGGAGTTGTTCCGGAATCTCGCTCCGCAATTCGATGGTGAGATACGAGATGCAGCGGCGCGCATCCAGTTCCCAGCGACCCTCGCGCGGAACTAACGCTTGTGTCGGGCAAGCTTCCACACAACGCATGCAGCTTCCGCAACGCTCGGGCACAGGCTGATCGGGTTCGAGGTCCAGGGATACCAGCAGTTCGCCGAGAAAGAACCAGGATCCCTGCCCCGGATGAATCAGGCAGGTGTTTTTACCCACCCAGCCAAGACCCGCCGCCCGAGCAAGGTCGCGCTCCAACAAAGGCGCCGTATCGACGGCTATCCGGTACTCGAATGGGCCGCACTCCTGCGCCATGCGCTGGACTAGGCGCCTGAGGGCTTTTCGCATCCACGCATGGTAATCCTCACCCCAGGCGTAGCGGGAGATCCACGCCCGCTCGGGGTCTTTCATTTCGTGGGTATGGGGCGCTGCCGTCTCGTACAACTTGCCGACACAGACTACCGCTTGCGCCGCCGGCAACAAATTTCGAGGGTCCGCTCTGAGCTCCCCACGCTGATCGAGTAGGTAGGTCATCTCCCCGGCCAAACCGCGCCTTCGCCAGTCCGCAAAGTGGCGATAGCCCGGGAGAGGAGCGGCGGGGGCCACGCCCGCCAGCTCAAAGCCGCACGCCCGAGCTAGTTCTTTAACGCGCGCCGTGGTCATCCCTCTATCATCATCCCAGGGCTGAGCGGAGGGCGGCGAAGGAAACGGCTCACCACGGTGATTCCGCCATAGAAGCCTGAAAATGCTCCATTTAACGACCTCCTCTAGGACCGCCCCGCGGCTCCCGCCTATACTCGAAAAAGCTGGGGCCCTTCCAGAACTGGGCATCAAGGAGCTACTGAAATGCACAAGCCGATTAAGTATTTTGAAAAAGCGCTGTCCTGGACGGCAAATGGCGCTTGGCTCGTATTCGACGCGCTGAATCGCATCCATCGGAACCCGTCGTTCATCCCTAAGTGGTCGGATAAGCCGCTCCTCAAGTCGTGGGAAAAACAGAAGCCCACGCTGGGATGGCCACGGGAGACGGACTCGCTCTGCCCGAAGTGCATCCCGGAAATTCGCCGCGAGATTTTAGAAGGGAAGAAGCCTGTCAGCATCCTCGTTACGGAAAAGCCGGGCGAAATCAAGGCGCAGATCATCGAGCGCGACGGCAAGATCCTCATGGTGAAAGAGTGCCCGATCCACGGACGCTTCGAGGATGTGATTTCTATCGATCCGGAGTTTCTGCGGCACATCGAGAGCGTATTCCCTGGACGCGACATCCGCGCGCACAACGACGAGCGGCTGCACCGCCACGGCTCGAGCACGATTACCCACGGTAGAGGTTCGGTTCTTACGATCGACCTCACCAACCGGTGCAACATGATGTGCGACCCGTGTTTCATGGACGCCAATCAAGTGGGCTTTGTGCACGAGTTGAGCTGGGAAGAAATCAAGACGCTCCTCGACAACGCCATCAGCATCAAGCCCAGAAGGCAGATGTCCGTGCAGTTTTCGGGCGGGGAGCCGACGCTATCTCCGTATTTTCTGGACGCCGTCCGCTACGCCCGGAAAGTCGGCTACAACAGCGTCCAAGCGGCTACCAACGGCATCGAATTCGCCAAGAGCCTGGACTTTTGCAAAGCGGCGGCAGACGCCGGTCTACGCTACGCCTATCTTCAGTTTGACGGCATCGGCAACGCGGCGAACTCTCATCGCAAAGTGGGCAACCTGTTCGACGTAAAGCTCCGCGCCATTGAGAACCTCTGGACGGCCGGCGTGGACATTGTCCCGGTCATCACCATCATCAACGGCGTCAACAACGAACAGGTGGGACGCGTAATCCAGTTCGCGCTCGATAACCCCACCCGGATCCCGTTCCTCTCCTTCCAACCAGTCTCCTTCACCGGGCGGGACGAAGCCATTACCGATGAACGGCGTAAGGCGCAGCGTTACACGCTCTCGCATTTGGCCCATGATGTCAAGAAACAGACCGGCTTGGGAGAGCCTGCGCGTGACTGGTACCCAATCTCGTTCATCAGCACGTTTTCTGACTGGAGCGATTTGGTGCATGGCCCGCAAGCGGAATGGGGGCAGCTCAGTTGCGGCTGCCATCCGAACTGCGGGGTGGGGATGGCCGTCATGGTGGATAAGCACACCAAAGAGGCCAGGGCCGTCACCGAGTTCCTGAACGCCGACCGCCTGGCGCGGGATGTGGCCAGCATCAACGACGCCGCTCGCGGGAAGTGGCTTTCCATTTTCGGGATGGCGCTTTCGCTCATGCGGAACTACGATCCGTTTCGATCGCCTACCCACTTCCGGCTGCTCGATTTGTTCCAGAAGTTTGACAAGACCTTTGGGGCCACCGGCAGGAATTACGGACGGGTGGACGCCTCGCGCACCCGTGAAGACATTGAGAAGCGGCGCTCGGATCGGTGGAATTTTCTATTCATCGCCGGCATGTGGTTCCAGGACCTCTTCAACTACGATTTCCGCCGCACCGAACAGTGCATCATTCCCTACGCCACCCAGGAAGGAGAAATCAGTTTCTGCGCCTACAATACCGGCGTAGGCTGGCGGCAGATTGTCGAGAAAATGCACATGACCGCCACGCTGACGAAGTGGTACGAAGAGCGTGGGCGGCATGAGATATTCGCGGGCAACCGCCAAGTGCCGCTCGCCAGCACGGCGCACTCGATGGTGCTGCGGGAGGAGATCATCACTAAGGAAGAGCAGCGCGATCTCGACCTCCTGGGGATCGCCAAGAACGCGCGCGAAGAAAAAATCCGTGCTCGCAATGAACGCCTGCGCAAACAAGCCGAAGAGGACGAGCGTATGGCGCGTTTGTATCGCGAAGTGGTGCTCAAACAGAAGCGGTCCGAACAGCTAGTTACGATTCAGCCGGCGGCGCCCAACGCAACCGCGGAGGAAAAGGAGGAGGTCGGCGCCATGGGCGATTGAAGCGCCTCGCCCTCTCCGTAATGCACTCATCGATGGCTATCGTCCGAGCGCGCAGGGAATGGGCGTTTGATCCACACAGCGCGACCGTCCGCTCCGGACAACACACACTCTCCAGGATAGGCGCTTGGCGAATTGAAGCCTCGCTGGAGGTGGGCGCGTTGTAGGTGGAAGCCTCCGCGCGTCCTGCAAACTCCGCCGCCAACCACGCTCTAGAGGATTGACGCTTTCTTGATGTAATCGAGATTTGGGAACTTCTCCTTCAGGTACTTGTTGCCCATGCGGGTAATCAAATCCTGATCGGGTTGTTCCCCATAGCCTGCGTAAATCCGCTCCACTACGTTCATGCCCTCAATCACCTTGCCGAAGGGGGCAAATCCTTGGTCGTCCAGGCGCTGGTTGCTCCGCAGGTTGATGAACACCTGAGTGGTGCGCGTATTCGGCCCCGCAGTGGCGAACGTCACCGTGCCAAGACCATTGGTGCGGACCACCGGATCATCCTTGATCGGCTTATCCCATTTCTTGGTTTTGGCGGGATCGGCCGCCAACCCAAACTGAATCACAAAGTTGGGCACCACGCGGAAAAATCCCGAGTTGTCGTAATAGCCATCTTTCACCAGTTCATAAAATCGCTGCGCGCCCAGCGGGGCCCAGTCTCGGTGGACTTCGACGATAAAGTCGCCCTTGGTGGTGGCAAACTTCACCTTGTACACATTGTCCGAAGGCGCTTCCGCTTTCTTTTCTTCTGGCTTAGCCTCAGGCGCGGCCGGCGGCGCCGGCGCTGCCTCCTTAGCAGCTTCTTTGGGCTTCTCCGGCTGTTTCGTACAGCCGGCCAGCATTACCAGGAAAGCCGCGGAGAAAACGGCAAGAGAACCAACAGCGTGATCAGGTCGTCTCATAGGCGTCAGCATGAGTATACTTCAGCCGCCGGGCGCTTGGGGCTTGGACGGCGGAATGGGGATTCGGATGTTGGTCCTCGTTACCGCCTGATCGAGCACGCTCGTGCGCATCTCCGCCATGGTCATTTTGAGAACCGGGTGGCGCAATTGGGGAGCCAGCTCCGCGAGAGGCTCCAGGACAAAGCGCCGTTCATGGAGGCGCGGGTGCGGCGTCACCAAACGCGAGCTCTGGATCACGAATGGTCCGTATAGCAGAATGTCGATGTCGATAGTACGCGGCCCCTTGGGAATGGTCCGTATGCGCCCCAGCTCGCCTTCGATGCGCTGGAGCCGCTCCAGCAACTGCATCGGAAATAAATCCGTCTCGATCTCCGCCACCAGATTCAGAAATGGTGGCTGATCCGCCAGCTCCAGCGGCGCGGTCTCATACACCGAGGACAAACGACGAATCTGGAGCCGGGGGGAAGGGATGCGTTCCAAGGCCGCCCGGAGATGCGCTTCCCGGTCACCCAAATTGGAGCCCAGCGACAAATATACGGTTTTCACGGCAGCTAAAACAGAGCGCCCTGCGGCCCGGAGCGAAGGCGCCGCGGCACGCCGAAGTATTCAAAGGCCCGGTCCGTGGCCACGCGTCCCCGTGGAGTGCGGTCCAAAAAGCCAAGCTGCATCAGGTAGGGTTCGTAGACTTCCTCGATGGTGGCCGGTTCCTCGTCGATCGATGCCGCAATCGTGTTCAGTCCTACCGGACCTCCGGCGTACTTCTCCAACAGCGTGAGCATGATCTTTTGGTCGATCTCATCCAAGCCGAAACGGTCCACCTCGAGAAGGTCCAGCGCCGTGCGGGCCACCTCCGCCGTAATGAGGCCGTTGGCGCGCACCTGTGCGTAATCTCGCACGCGCCGCAGCAGGCGATTGGCGATGCGCGGCGTGCCGCGGCTACGCCTTGCGATCTCGCTCGCGCCGCCGGGTTCTATCTCGACCTCCAGGAGCTTTGCCGAGCGCAGCACAATCTTCTCCAGGTCGGCCACATCGTAGTGGTTCAGCCGCAGCACCAAGCCAAAGCGCCCGCGTAAAGGCGCGCTCACCAAACCTTGCCTCGTAGTCGCGCCAATCGCTGTGAACCGCGGTATGGGCAGGGAATGCGTCCGCGCGCCCGGACCTGCGCCGATCAGGATGTCCACGCGGAAGTCTTCGAGGGCCGAATACAGCATCTCCTCGACATCCGGCAACAGCCGGTGGATCTCGTCGATGAAAAACACCTGCCGCGCACGGATATTGCTGAGCAGCCCCGTCAAGTCGAGCTTTTTCTGGAGCACCGGACCCGAGGTCTGGTCAAAGCTCACCCCTAATTCATGGGCAATGATCGTGGCCAGCGTGGTCTTGCCCAATCCGGGGGGGCCATACAGCAGGACATGGTCCATCGCCTCGCCGCGCCGCCGCGCCGCTTCGATGGCGATCGCCAGATTCTCTTTCAGCTTCGGCTGGCCAGTAAACTCGGACAGAAGACGCGGCCGCAAGGTCGCTTCGAACTGAAGTTCACCTTCCTGAGCCGAAGCCGAGACAATCCCCTTTTCGCGTGGCATCCGCTACCTTAAACTTCCAGGTTATCGCACCATTTCAAGCGCGCGGCGGAAGAGCGGCTCAAATTCTGCGCCGGCGCCCGCCGCCTTGGCCTTCCGAAGCGCCGCTTCGGCCGCAGCGCGGTTGCAGCCCAGGTTGACGAGAGCCGAAAGCACATCCTCGTCGACGGGCGACAGCGGCTCCCGCCGCACCTCCCCAGCGCGCGAGGACGCCGCGGCCCGGAGCACATCCAGCTTGTCGCGCAGTTCCAACACGATGCGTTCGGCGGTTTTCTTTCCCACGCCCGGTATGCGCACGAGCTGATGGACGTCGCCATTCTGAATCGCCGTCACTAACTCGCCGGTCTGCAATCCGGAAAGGACTGTCACGGCCAGCCGCGGTCCAATGCCGCTTACCGAGATCAGCTTCTCAAACAGAGTTTTCTCTTCTGCGGAGTGGAAACCGTACAGGCTCAGGGCGTCTTCGCGCACGTGCGTGTGTATGCGCAGTTCCACCACGCTGCCCGTTTCCGGGAGCGCTGAAAACGTCGATACCGGAATCGTGACTTCATACCCTACGCCGCCCACGTCCACGATAGCGCCATTGGGGTGTTTTTCCAGCAGCTTGCCTTTTAGATACGCGATCATAGGAAACGATCATTATGGCGCGACGGCTTTTCTTTGTCGACTCTGTGCATTCCGGCAGGGCGGAAATCTGCGGCGAAGAAGCCCGCCATCTGACGCGTGTGCTTAGGGTGGAACCGGGGCAGCGTTATGAGATTTCCGACAACCGTTCTCTGTATCTGGCGGAGGTAAGTTCCGCTCGCAAGGAGCATGTCGAATTCCGCGTGCTCGAAAAACTCGCCGCGCCCCCTCCGGGACCCGACCTGATCCTGTGCGCCGCACTGTTTAAGTTCGACCACTTCGAATGGATGATCGAGAAAGCCACCGAACTCGGGGTGACGCGCATCATCCCGTTCGCGGCAGCCCGGAGCGAAAAAGGGTTGGACCGCGGAGCGGCGAAACGCGCGGAGCGATGGCGCCGCATCGCCGTTGAAAGCTCCCAGCAGTGCCGGCGTCACCGGCTCCCGGAAATTCAGGCGCCGGTCGCCTTTCAGTCGGCGCTCCATACGGCGGCGGATTTACGCCTCTTTTTCGACGAAGAGCCCGGCGCGCCGCTCGTGTCCGCCGCGCTGGCGCCCTTTCAAAGCGCCGCCGCCCTCATCGGTCCCGAGGGCGGGTGGACGGACACAGAGCGAGAGCAAGCCGCCGCCGCCGGTTGGAAGCCGGTATCCCTGGCCCGTCACATTCTGCGCGCGGAAACCGCAGCTATCGCGGCTCTAGCGGTTCTGGGATCTTTTCACCCCGAATGAGATCTTCGTAAGTTTCCCGCGCACGCACCACCCGCCAGGAATCCCCTTCGACCAGAACTTCCGCCGGGCGCGGGCGGGAGTTGTAGTTGGACGCCGCCACCATGCCGTACGCGCCTGCCGTGCACACCGCCAGCACATCGCCCGGCAACGCGTTGGCGACTTCCCGGTCCTGCGCCAAAAAGTCCCCCGTTTCACATACCGGACCGACCACGTCGGCAACGATGGTTCCCATGCCCGTCTGGCGAACCGGAAGAATTTCATGCCAAGCCTTGTATAAAGAGGGCCGGATCAAATCCGTCATCGCTGCGTCCACAACCACAAATTGCTTGCCCCGGTTCTCCTTCCGGTACAGCACGCGCGTCAGCAGCACGCCGGCGCGGGCGACAATGGACCGCCCCGGCTCCAGCAGCAGCGTCAAATCCCTCCCCGCCAATCGCTCCCGCACCGAGGCTACATAAGAACCGATGTCCGCCGCCTTTTGCCCGGGCCTGTACGGAACTCCTAAGCCGCCCCCCAAATCGAGATAGCGGATAGCGTGGCCGAGGGCCCGCAGGCGCTCTGCCGCAGCCAGCATCTTATCCAGCGCATCCAACAACGGGGCCGTGCTCGTCAACTGCGAGCCGATATGACAGCTCACTCCCTCCAGAACGAGATTACGCAGCGCGCGCCCCCGCTCGTAGAGACTCTCGATGCCTGAGATGTCCACGCCGAACTTGTGCTGCCGCAATCCTGTCGAAATGTACGGGTGGGTCTCCGCGTCCACGTCCGGATTGATGCGCACGGCCACCGACGCCCGTTTCCCCAGCCGGCTCGCCTTGGCGTCAATGAGCGCCAGTTCCGCTTCGGATTCACAGTTGAAGCTGTGTATGCCCTCACGCAGCGCGTATTCGACTTCGTCGGCGGTCTTCCCTACCCCGGAGAAAACGACGTCTGACGCTCGCCCGCCTGCTTTGAGGACCCGGAACAGCTCGCCTCCCGACACGATGTCGAAACCCGCCCCGACGCGAACCAGAAGGTGGATCACTGATAGGTTCGAATTCGCTTTGACTGCGTAACAAACCTTGTGCGGAACGCCCTCCAGCCCCTGGTCATAGGCCCGGAAGGCGCCGGCGATATCCTGCGCGCAATAGACATAAACCGGCGTGCCGGCGCGCGCAGCAATATCGGCTAGCGCCACTTTGCCGCAATACAGCGAACCTTGCTGGTAGGAAAACGAGGGGCTAAGAAATTCCATAGGTCAAATCACCTTGAGAACCAACACGGTCTGATCGTCGAACTGGGGGTGACCGCCGGCGAACCGGTCCAGATCCGCAAAAAGCGCATTTACGATGGCTTGCGCGGGCTTGGAAGCCGCCTTTTCCAACACCGCAGCCAGACGGTCGCGGCCGTACTCTTCGCGCTGCGGGTTGTGTTGATCCTGAAAGCCGTCCGAATACAACAACACTACGTCGCCCACGTCCAAAAACTCGCTGCGCGGCTCGTAGTCCCGGTTCTCCAGCAAGCCCAAGGGCATCCCTTCCACATTCAGCACGCGCGCCTTGCCCGCATGGTAAATCAGCGGCGGCGACGCTCCCGCGTTAGCCACGGTCAACTGTCGCTCCCGCGCTTCCCATAACAGCACCAGGAGCGCCACATAGTGCGCATCCACTTTCCGCTCAAGAAGCGCGTCATTTAACGCCGCCAAAAGCATGGCCGGCCCTCGACGCCGCGGCGCCAGCGACCGTAGCACTCCTGTCACCATGGCGCCATAAAGCGCCGCAGCCACGCCCTTTCCGCTCGAATCGCCGAAGGCGATGATGCTGTAATCGCCCTCGTCGAAGAAGTCATACAAGTCGCCCGAAACTTCGCGCGCCGGGCGGCGTCCCACCCCAATTTCGAGACCCGCGATCTCAGGCGCTTGCCGCGGCAGCAGCAGGGACTGTAGTTTCCGCGCCGCCAGCAGGTCGCTCTCCAACCGCCGCTCGCGCTGTTCAATTTCCTCGTAGAGCCGGGCATTTTCCACGGCAATGGCAATCGAGGGCGCGAGTAGCGAGAGCGTGCGCAAGTGCTCCTCGGTAAAATAGCCGAGGCGTTCGCTTTCGAGGTCCAGCACGCCGATCACGCGGTCCCTCACGATCAGCGGCACCGCAATCTCAGAGCGTATATCGGGATGGGACGGGATGTAGCGCGGATCCGCGGACGTGTCCACCACGCGCACCGGCTCTCGCGACGCCGCAGCGGCGCCGGTGATTCCCAGCCCGAGAGGTACGTTGTCCAGTTGCACTCGCTGGTCATACCGCACGCTGAAGCGGTGTTTCAAAATCTTCAGGTCTTCATCCAGCAGCAAAACGCTGAAAGCATCATAGTTGATCAAAGCGCGCACCGTGCTGGCGATTTTTCCCAGAAGCTCGTCAAGCTTCAGAATGGACGAGAACTCTTGCGAGAGCGCCGTAAGCGTGCGTAACGTCCGGTTCTGACGTTCCACCCTCCTGTAAAGCCGCGCATTGTCGATGGAAAACGCCACGCGCGAAGCCAGCAGCCGCAATAACGATTTATCGTATTCGGTAAAGGCATTCACCCTGGTCGATTCGAGATCGATCACTCCGACGAGCCGGCCGCGCGCGATCATCGGCGCCGCCAGTTCCGAGCGTACGGCGTCCAAGCCGCTAATGTACCGTTCATCCGTCCGAACGTCGCCCACCAGGATGGGCTCCCTCTCCAGCGCGGCTCTGCCCGTAATGCCCTCGCCCAGACGGATGAGCAGGCTTTTGGCCAGCTCCGGGCGGTGTCCGATGCTGTAGCGCATGGTCAAGCCTTGCCGCCGCTCGCTATAGAGCAAGATGGCGAACAGCTCGTAGGGGATCACCCTTTTTACGATTTCCGCCACCGAAGCGAGCAAACGGTCCAAATCCAGGGTTTCCGTGGTGACGTCGGACACCTCGAGCAGAAAATCGAGCAGCTCCGCCCGTTCTTTAAACCGCGCTTGTGCCCGGGGATTCGCCATCCTGCTAGCGTTCAGAAGCTGTCGCTTCCAGGATGGCGACGCTGGCGCTCGCTCCAATGCGGTTGGCCCCCGCCGCCACCATCCTCTGGAGGTGTTCCAGCGTGCGGATTCCGCCTGCGGCTTTCACCCCCATGGCTGGGCCGACGGTTTCGCGCATCAACCGCACGTCACCCTCATTCGCTCCTCCGGGGCCGAAACCCGTAGAGGTCTTTACAAAATCCGCACCGGCGGATTGCGCTATCCGGCATGCCGCTCGCTTCTGTTCATCGTCCAGCAGAGCAGTTTCCAAAATCACTTTCACAATCGCCCCTGCGGCATGAGCTTCATCCACCACGGAGCGGATATCAAACTCTACGGCCTTGAAATCGCGGGATCGCAGCGCGCCCACGTTCATGACCATATCAATCTCTCGCGCTCCGTCCCCAATGGCGGATGCGGCTTCCGCACGTTTGATCTCCGTCTTATTGGCGCCGAGCGGAAACCCTGCCACCGTGCAAACCTTCACCGGGGAACCCTTCAGTTCCTGCGCCGCCAGCGCCGTCCAATACGGGTTTACGCACACGCTGGCGAACCCGTACCGCCTCGCCTCCTGGCAGAGCTTCACAATGTCTGCGCTCGTCGCCTCAGGCTTGAGAAGAGTATGGTCGATCAATGCGGCTATGGCTGCATCTGTCGGCATAGGCTGAATTCCGGTGAAGTCAATTCCATTGTAGCGTTCCACGCTCCGGCGGCGCTCCGGAAGCGCGATAATCAGGGTGAAGATGACCCGGCGAATTTTCGTATCGCTGGCGGGCGCGGCTGCCTTGCCCGCCGCTGATTACCATAGCTCGACCGAACCAGGCGTTACGCCGGAGTTCGAAAGGCCCCTCTTCGATCTACACCGGCACTCTAAGACGCCGATTCGCATTCGCTCGGTCGAATTATTGAAGGCGGGAAAAGTCTTTTTCACGCGCGTCACTTCCACCGACGGCGTGGTGGGCATCGCGAGAACCAAGCAGATCGAAGACTACGTTCCCATACTGCTCCATAAAGTCGCGCCCTTTTTCACAGGGAAAGACGTCCGCGACATGGAACGGTTGGTTGATGAGATCTACCACGCCAACTATAAGATGGCGGGTCAGCCCTTTTGGGCTCCGGTCGCCTATGTCGAGCAAGCCGCCTTCGACATGTTCGGCAAAACGGTGGGGAAGCCGGTGGGCGAACTCCTGGGAGGCGTAAAGCGAAAACAGATCCCAGTGTATCTATCGGGCTCAGTCCGCGAAACAACCGCTGAACAAGAGGTGGAGATCTACCGCAAAGCCCTGGAGCTTAGCGGCGCTAAAGCGGTCAAATTTAAGATCGGCGGGCGCATGTCGCGCAACGCCGACGCCTATCCCGGCCGTACGGAAAAGATGATGGCGCTGGCTCGCAAAACTTTCGGTGACAAAGTGATCCTTTATGCTGACGCCAATGGGTCCTACAACGCGGCCAAAGCGATTGAGGTGGGCAAGATGCTCCAGGACCTCAAGTGCGGGTTTTTCGAGGAGCCTTGCCCCTGGGAGGAATTCACGGAAACCAAGCGTGTCGCCGACGCGCTCGCCATCCCCATTGCTTTTGGCGAGCAGGACTCGAGCTTGTGGAAGTTTCAATGGATGATCGAAAACCGCGCTCTGGATATCGTACAACCCGATATCAATTACTGCGGCGGCTTCATTCGCGCCGCCAGGGTGGCTCGCATGGCGCAGAAGGCCGGGTTGACGATCGTGCCGCACAACACACAAACCGGCGCCAGCGCAGTGAACATTCTTCAGTTCGCTAGCGCTATCCCCAACACCGGACCGTACATGGAGTTCCCATTTCGTGGGAAAGCGGAAAACGAGGGGTGGTTCTCTCCCCATTTCATCGTGCGCCATGGCGCCTTGGATGTCCCGTCAGGTCCTGGTTTGGGCATTCAGTTTGATCCTGCGTTTCTCGCAAAGGCGGAGCCGGTGCGGGTGGCTTACTGATACTGACGTGGACGCAGCCAGACTCACTGCCTACAAGATCTTGCGCCTCGTCGAGGGCGGCGGGTACGCCTCCGACCTGCTCGCCACGCGGACACAGAGTTTGGCGCCCCGCGACGCAGGCTTGGCCACGGAGCTGGTCTTGGGCATCCTCCGGCGCCGCGCCCAACTGGGTTTTCTGATCCGGCACTATTCCGGACATCCGCCCGAAAAGCTGGATGCCGAAGTGCGCCTGGCGCTCGAGATGGGCATTTTCCAAATCCGGTACCTGGAACGCATCCCCAAACACGCCGCTGTAGATACCAGCGTGGAGCTCGTCCGGCGCGCCCGCAAGCGCTCGGCTACCGGCTTCGTGAACGCCGTTTTGCGCAAGGTGAGCCGGGCGCCGCTGGAGTGGCCTGACCGCGCTACCCGCCTTTCAACGCCGTTGTGGCTGCTGGAAAGTTGGGAGCGGCAGTTCGGAGCGGAAACAGCCGAAAAGATAGCAGCGGAGTTTCTCAAACCGGCCCCTTCCACGGTGAACCCCGCCACGGGCCGGATCCAGGATCCCGGAGCGCAGGAGATTGTGCCGTTGCTGGATTTGCAGCCAGGACACAGATTCCTTGATCTCTGCGCTGCTCCCGGAAACAAGACAGCCCAGGCGGCGCTCTCCGGAGCGGACTGTGTCGCGTGCGACCGGCACTTCAGCCGCCTCCGTCTGTTGAAGGATCTCCCGGTGAAACTCGTGGTTTTGGACGCGACACAGCCCCTGCCCTTCTCCGTCCCCTTCGACCGGATTCTGGTGGATGCGCCCTGCTCCGGAACCGGAACGCTGGGGCGTAATCCGGAGATCAAGTGGCGGTTGACCCCGGAGAAGGTTCTGGAATTGCAGCGGCTCCAGCGCGCACTGCTTGCCAGCGCGATGGAACGGCTAGCGCCGGGCGGGCGTCTTGTATATTCCACTTGTTCGCTCGAACAAGAAGAAAACGAGGAAGTCGTGAACCGCTGGAATCCTATCGAAACCCGGCGCTGGCTGCCGGGCAGCGGCCCCGGAGACGGCTTTTTCGCCGCTGTGATAACCTGTGGGTAACCGCCCAATGACTGAGATACTTCCCTCTATCCTCTCGGCTGACTTTGCGCGCCTGGCTGAGGAGATAGCGCGTGTCGAGCGCGGAGGCGCCAGCATGCTCCATGTGGATGTCATGGATGGCCATTTTGTCCCTAACATGACCGTGGGGCCGCCCGTAGTGAAGTCGATTCGCAAGGCGACTACCTTGACGCTGGACGTGCATCTCATGATCACGAATCCGGATGCCTTTATCTCGGCGTTTATCGAAGCAGGCGCGGATCTGGTTTCTGTACACCAAGAGGTGTGCCCGCATTTGGACCGAACTTTGCGAAAGATTCAGGAAGAGGGCGCCCGCGCGGGCGTCGTCCTCAATCCCTCAACGCCTGTTGCGACTCTAGATGAGGTGTTGGATTTCGTGGATTTTGTTTTGATTATGAGCGTGAACCCGGGATTCGGCGGACAAAAGTTTATACCCAACGCGCTGAATAAGATACGGCAGTTGGACGCACGCCGGAAGCAGCGGGGCTTGCAGTTCGCCATCGAAATCGACGGGGGGGTTGGTTTACACAATATTGCAGAGATCGTGAACGCCGGGTGCGACTGGCTGGTGGCGGGTGCGGCTGTTTTTCACAGTGACGACCCGGCGGCAACAGTCTCCCAAATGCGGCGAGCCGCTCGCGAAGCAGGCGCCGTGCGAGTTTGAACGAAATGGAAAGACGGGTTCTATGAAGGCATTGCGAGTTGCGTTGGTGATCGCGGTCGCCACGGGGTTGCTGAGTTCCTGCGGCTTCCGCCGGAAGCGTTACGAAAACCCCATCACCAAGGACACCCAGCAACCCGATAAGGTACTGTACGACAAGGCTATCAAGGACATAGAAAAAGGGCGTTACGAAATCGCCCGCCTAACTCTCAACACTCTGATTAACACATACGATACCAGCGAATATCTGGCTAAGGCGAAACTGGCCATCGCCGACAGTTGGTTCCGCGAAGGGGGTTCCACAGGCTTGGCTCAAGCCGAAGCCGAGTACAAAGACTTCATCCTGTTCTACCCGACCATGGAGGAAGCCGCAGAAGCCCAAGAGAAGGTCTGCATGATCCATTACAAGCAGATGGAGAAGGCCGATCGGGACCCCATGCACGCCTTGCGGGCGGAGGATGAATGCCGGCAACTCCTGATTCAGTTCCCCAACAGTAAGTTCGCACCACGCGCCCAACAACGCTTACGGGAGATTCAGGAAGTGATTGCCGAGCATGAGTTCCGCATCGGATCTTTTTACCACGGCAAAGGAGCTCATCCTGCCGCGGCAAACCGCTTGCAGACCCTCACGGACCACTATCCGCTGTTCAGCAAGGCAGATGAAGCGCTTTGGCAACTAGGGGATTCTTACAGCCAGATGGGCAACCGCTTCCGTGACAAGGCAGGGGCCGCCTATGCCAAAATCGTGCGCGAATACCCGCTGAGCCCGCTCGCAGAGAAGGCGAAGGAGAAATTGCGATCCATGGAAATGGAGGTTCCGGAGCCCGATCCGGTGGCGGTGGCGCGTATGAAGTACGAATTGGAAAACCGCGAAAAGGCCGGACTGATGAGTCACGTGTGGGGTGTCTTCAAAAAGAGTCCGGACGTCCGTGCAGCCGCCAAGTCCGGACAGCCCGCCATGACCGCGCTGCGTCCCGGCGTGCCCGTGAGCGTTCCGACGCCTAGCTCGGGTGGAGCTTCTGGAACTACGGATGTAACAGCTACAACCATTACTGACACGTCCGCCTTGGACACCAAGCCGGATGCCCGGCAGACCCCTCCGGGCGAAGCGAAGCCTACTTCCGGCGCCGAGCCGGCCGCGAGTTCTCAGGACACTGGTTCAGCTCAATCCGAGCAGCCCAAACAGGATTCTAAGTCCAACAGCAAAAAGAAGAAATCAAAAAAGTGAAACGCCGGATCTTGCTTGTGGATGACAGCCCCCATGCCCAGCGGATGGGTGAGCGCATCCTGCGTGACGAAGGCTACGAGGTGGTTTCGGTAACCGATGGCGCTACGGCCTTGATCCGGTTGCGGGACTTTGAGCCGGATGTGGTCATCACGGACGTTTCCCTGCCGGATCGAAGCGGCTATGATTTGTGTAGTGAGATTAAAAGAACGATCTCAAAGTGGCCGATTAAAGTAGTCGTCACGGCTGGGTTGCTCGAACCACTGGATGCGGCGCTAGCAGGGCAGGTGGGAAGTGACGGCAGTTTGCGCAAGCCCTTCGAGGCCTCCGCCATGTTGGGCCTAGTGGCGCATTTGCTTCAAGCCGCAGACGAGGAACGGAGTTCCGTCCATACGCCAAGAGGCTCTGAACAAACGGCCCAAGCAGAGCCGACCGTGGCTGCGGCGGACACGGAAGCGATGCCTGACGCTTCGGCGCTTCCGGCGCCGCAAGACGATGGCCCGAAGCAACCTGTAGACACTGGGCTGGTCCGTGCTGCGGTTACGATGGCTGTAGAATCAGCCATTCCCACCTTGATCGACGAAATCACCACCCGCATATTGGAAACGTTGCAAAAAGAAAAAAGTTGACCGGCGCCCGATGCCTGAGAACAGCTTTGACATTGTGTCGAAAGTCGAGCTTCCCGAGGTTCAGAACGCCATTCAGCAAACGCTGAAGGAGATCCAGACTCGCTTCGATTTGAAAAACACGGGCTCCAAGGTGGAACTCAATGAAAAGGAAAAGAAAATCCTTCTGCAAAGCAAAGATGAGTTCAAGCTCAAAGCGGTGATTGAGGTCTTGGAGCAGAAGCTGGTTAAGCGCAAAGTGCCTCTGAAAGCTCTATCTTATGGCCAGGTGCAGCCGGCCGCCGGCTCCACCGTCAGGCAAGCGATCACGCTTCAGCAGGGGATTCCGCTCGAGAAGGCGCGTGAGATCGTCAAGCGCATTAAGGAGAGCAAAAAGAAAGTACAAGCATCCATTCAAGGGGATCTGGTTCGCGTGAGCGGAAGAGATCGCGATACGTTACAGGAAGTGATTCAAATGCTCCGCGAAATCGATTTCGGCATTGACATGCAGTTTACGAACTACCGCACTTTTTGAGTCGATGACAGCGTCTCCCGTGCCGCGCCGAATTGAATCCTTAATGATCCCCGGCCCCACAGGCAAACTGGAAGCCTTACTGGAGGAACCTGAATACGGGGCGCCCGTCGAGGCAGCATTAGTTTGCCATCCCCACCCCGCGTTTGGGGGTTCGATGCATAACAAGGTGGTTTTCCGTCTCGCACGCGCATTACGCCGCGCCGGAGCGGTGGTTTTGCGCTTCAACTTCCGGGGGGTGAACCAGAGCGAGGGATCTTATTCCGGTGGGATTGGAGAGCTCGAAGATGCCCGCTGCGCTCTCGGCTGGCTCCGAGAACGCTACCCCAAGCTGTCAACGACCCTCGCAGGCTTTTCGTTTGGCGCGGGAATCGCTCTTCAACTGGCATCGAGTCCGGAGGGTCTGCGGCGGGTGATCGCCGCCGGACTTCCGGCGCGATTCACAACCGCGGTAGACCTTTCCAACTGTCTGATTCCAAAAATCTTTATACAAAGTTCGCATGACGAATTCGGATCGGTGGAGGAACTGCGCTCCTTTGTGGGACAGCTTCCAGAGCCTAAATCCCTCCACGTGATTGAAGCAGCCGATCACTTCTTTACTGGGGCTTTGGATGACCTGGAGGGTCTGGTCTCGACGCTGGATCAAAAGCTAAGCGCGTAGTTGTGGCGGAGTTCCCGAGCCATACGCCGGGTAGCGCGCTCGGCAATGAGATTCGCCACTTTTGTCAAAAGTTCAGGTACATCCTCAGGCGCAATGAGAACCTCAGGCAAATCCCCGAGGGTACCCGCGCCGCCGGACCACGAACTACTAATCAAAGCCGCAGCAGGCTCATACTCCATCATCCTGGCATGGGCTAAAACCTTATACCCAGCATCCGGGGATTCGAGGTGAAGGTCCGTCAGCACGAGTTCGTACTCAGCTTCGTCCATACGCCCCACCGCCTCGGCTGCGGACGCTGCGGAATCGACATGGTATCCGCTCGCTTGCAGCACGGTTTGCAACGTCAGCCGCGAAGTTGGATCGTCATCCACCAGCAACACGCGCGCCAAGGCTAGATCTGAGACATGCTTCCGGTGAGTTTTGAGTTTCCCAATCGACTTACGGTAGGGTAACACGCTAATAATAGTGTAGCCGAAACTTCCAGGTTTGTGCTTTAAATTTGCTGAGAACCGCGTTTTTTATACTTGTAGTGAGGTGTACGCCTAGTACTGGCGCGCAAAAACACGGTCAAAAATGGCATCGATGTTCCGCAATTGTCGCTCGACCGAGAACGCTTTCTTGATTTGTTCGTCGTTCAAGTAAGCGCGGATCTCGGGATCCGCCTCAATCGCCGCCCGGAAATCGCCGTCCTCCTCCCAAGCCTTCATGGCGTGAGCTTGTACGATCTGATAGGCGCGCTCGCGCAACATGCCCGCCGCGGCTAAGTCCAGCAGAAGCTGCCCGGAGAAAACAAGTCCTTTGGTTGCATTTAGATTCTGAAGCATTCGGTCAGGGTAGACGCGCATCCCGCGAACGAGCCAGATAGTCCGATCTAGCAAGTAGTCGGTGAGGATGGTCGAATCGGGAAGGATCACGCGCTCCACCGATGAATGGGATATATCCCGTTCGTGCCACAGCGCTATATCCTCGAAAGCCGCTTGAACATGGCTGCGCACCACACGAGCCAGTCCGCAAATCTGCTCGCAGACGACGGGGTTCCGTTTGTGCGGCATGGCGGAGCTGCCCTTTTGTCCGGGTGTGAACGGTTCTTCGGCCTCGCGCACCTCGGTTTTCTGCAAGTGCCTGATTTCCAAAGCGATTTTCTCGAGCGTAGCGGCGATTAGAGCCAGGGTCGCCAAGAAATGTGCGTGCCGGTCGCGGGAAATGACTTGGGAGGCGATAGGGGCGGCCAGCAACCCGAGCTTTTCGCAGATGCGCGCTTCCACGTCCGGCCCGATGTGCGCAAACACGCCGACGGCGCCGGAAATCTTACCTACGCGCATCTCCTCGGCGGCCGCCTGAAAGCGAGCAATATTCCTGCGAACTTCGTCGTACCACAATGCGATCTTCCAGCCGAAAGTCACCGGCTCAGCGTGCACGCCGTGCGTGCGCCCGATTTGCACTGTGTGCTTAAACTCGAAGGCGCGCTCCTTTAGGACGGCAGCCAAGCTTTCCAGCCCGTCGAGAATCAGCTTGGAGGCCTGCTTGACAAGCAGCGCTTGCGCCGTATCCACGACGTCGTTGGAAGTCATCCCGTAATGAAACCAGCGAGACGCTTCCGGATGCCCTGCCGCCGCCATGCTTTCCGCCACGGCGGTGGTGAAAGCGATGACGTCGTGCTTGGTGGTCTTTTCAATCTCGTGGATGCGCTCGACGTTGCATGAGGCGTAGCGGCGAAGCTGCGCGGCGGCCTCCGCCGGCGTCACACCGGCCTCCGCTAGCGCTTCCGTAGCCGCCAGCTCCACCTCCAACCATCGCTGAAACTTGTTTTCTTCGCTCCAAATTCGCCCCATCTCGGGCCGTGTATATCTGGCAATCATGGTCAAAAATGAAAGACTTCACTCTGCTTGCCCGGTTCAGCCACAACCAGCCGCAACCTGAGCCCGCGCCGTTCGAGCGCCTGCTGCGCCACCAGCCGGGCCAGTTCGGGATGGTTGTTGTTTGGGCTTAGGTGGCTGAGCACCAGCGTGTGTATGCTTGGGTCCATGTCCGTGGCTATGAACTCACCCACAATTTCATTGGACAGGTGTCCGTTGCGGCTCATCACGCGCTGCTTCACGGCCCATGGGTATGGACCCACCTTGAGCATCTCCAGATCGTGGTTGGATTCCAGGATGAGAAGGTCGGCGCCGCGCAAATGAAACCGGATGGAGTCCGGAATGTAACCCAAATCGGTGACCAGGCCCACTTTCAAGCCTTCCACCCGAAAACGAAACCCGACTGGATCGGCAGCATCGTGCGGCACGGTGAAGCTGTCGATATCCATATCCCCAATACGCAACGAGTTGCCCGCGGAGAACGTCTCCAAACAGGGACGCACATCCTGCCAGTCGATGCAGGGGGCGGTGAGGCGGGTCATAAACACCGGGGTGCCAAAGCGGCGGACCCACCGGACCAAACCGGAGACGTGGTCGCTGTGCTCGTGCGTGATTAGAATAGCGTCCAGCTTTTCGGGGTCTTCACCGATAGCCGTCAGCCGGCTGGCGATCTCACGCCGGCTCAATCCTGCATCGACCAGAATGCGCGTGCGCCCGGTTCCAATGAACGTCGCGTTACCCGAGCTGCTGCTGGCCAAAATACAAAGCTTGAGGATGGCTGCTTTCCTCCGGAAATACCTTTCTAGCACAGCGGGGGGTAGGGCGTTTGGTAGGGGTTTTTGCCGAATGGCAAGCGTTGGGACGGGTCGGGTATGCTACGCTTGGAGAGGATCTGATTAACACCCGCAACGCGTCGGTCCGCAACACACGGAACGTAGGAGTAAGCAAAACGGATTCATGAACATTCGCTCGTTGTTTAGCCTGTTCTCGTCGGATTTGGCGATCGATCTGGGCACGGCAAACACCCTTGTCTTTGCGAAAGGCAAGGGGATCGTAGTGAACGAACCGTCCATCGTCGCCATCAACAAAACCACCGGCGAGGTGGAAGCCGTGGGGAAAGAAGCCAAGGAAATGCTGGGGCGCACCCCGGGCAACATCGTGGCTATCCGTCCGATGAAGGACGGAGTCATCGCAGACTTCAAAGTAACCGAGCGAATGCTGGGTTACTTTATCCAAAAGGCCCACGGGCGCAAAATGCTGGTCCACCCGCGAATCGTGATCGGCGTACCTAGCGAGATTACGCAAGTCGAAAAACGCGCGGTAGTGGATTCAGCCTACCGCGCCAAAGCCAGCGAAGTGCATCTGGTAGAGCAGGCCATGGTGGCAGCCATCGGAGCAGGTTTGCCGATCACCGAACCTTCCGGAAACATGGTGGTGGACATTGGCGGCGGCACCACGGACGTGGCCGTAATTTCCCTTTCGGGCATCGTCTACTCGCGCAGCGTCCGCGTGGCGGGCAACGAGATGGACGACGCCATTATGCAGTATTTGAAGCGCAAATACAACCTGTTGATCGGTGAGCGCACGGCCGAAGCCATCAAGATTCAAATCGGATCCGCCTATCCGTTAGACAAGCCCTTGACCATGGAAGTCAAAGGCCGGAATCTGATCGAGGGCGTCCCCAAAACAGTGACCGTGGATGACTCAGAAATTCGTGAAGCGCTTTCGGAATGCGTCGCCACGATTTTAAACGCCATTCGCGTGGCGTTGGAGCGCACCCCGCCGGAACTTAGCGCCGATATCAGCGACCGCGGGATCGTTTTAACCGGCGGCGGCGCCTTACTCAAGAACCTGGATAAAAGGATCCGCGAAGAAACAGGTTTGCCAGTCTCCATCGCCGAGGATCCCCTCGCATCGGTGGTTCTGGGGACCGGTAAGATGCTGACGGATTTCAAACTGCTGCGCCGCGTAGCTATCGAATAGGCGCACGGGGCGGCAGCGCACGCACGATCCAGATATGGAGGTCTTTTTTAGCCGGTACCGGAACGTCACGGTTCTTCTGCTGGTTTTGTTTGCGCAACTGCTGCTTCTGGCCTGGCAGGTCCGAGGCAAGCAGGAAGTGCGGTTGATCCGGGTTTGGGCCGTGACGGCCATCACACCTATTGCGCAAGTCATCGAGACGGTGCGCAGCCAGAGCGCCGGATTTGTCCAAGACTATCTCATGCTCATGCATGCCAAGGACGAGAACCGCCAGTTGCGAGAAGAGATCGGAAAGCTCAAGCTGGAGAACCAGTTCTTGCGTTCGGAACTGCAAATGGCGGACCGGGTGCGCGCTCTGGCGGCGTTTCAAGCCCGGACGCCTTCCAAAACGCTCGCCGCACGCATTATCGCCACTGGCACGGGCGCAAACTCGAAGCTCGCTTATATCGATCGCGGCGCCACCAGTGGCGTAATGCGCGGGATGGCCGTCATCACCCCGGACGGGATCGTGGGGCGCGTGCTGGCCGTGTTTCCCTTTTCGTCGCAGGTGCTGCTGATCACGGATCCGACTTTCGCTGCCGGCGTCATTTCTCAGAAAGGCCGCATCCAGGGAACGTTGAAAGGCCAAGGACACGCCACCTGCATTGTGGATTACATCCCGAACGAGGAAAAGGTCGAAGTGGGAGAGTGGTTCTACACCTCCGGAACGGACCGCGTGTTTCCCAAGGGGCTTCCAGCAGGCGTCGTAAAAGCTGTCCGTCCGGGGAGGACATTCCAGGAAATCCTGGTAAGCCCCAGCGGTTTTCAGAACGGCTTGGAGGAAGTGCTGGTCGTTCTGGAAGGCGTACATCAGCAGATTCCGGACGCCACGCAGCAGCCGCAGTCGGGAATGTACATATTGCCGCCTCCGCCTGCGGAGACGCATCCCTCGCCGGCGGTGTCTACCGAGGTCCCGCGGCTAGCGACGGACGCCGACCGTCTGAAAGAGCGTTACCGCGCCATCGGTGAAGCGCAGGGGCATCGATTCGGATCGGGCCCTCCTCCGGACTTCTTGCGGAATCCCGCCGCCGCGCCGCCTCGTCCCCAAACTAGCCCTGCGCCGGAGCCCGGCTCCGCTGGTAAGCCTTTATCACCCCAACCCACCCCCAACCCATGAACGAATTTGGCGAACCAGTTCTCGGCCGGAGACCACGCAAAGGCCGCTCCACGCGTTACCAGCCGCTGGTGATGCTTCTGGTGTGCTTAGGCGCAGTTCTGTTCCAGGTGTACGTGCCGCTGTTTTCCCAGTATTTCGCCTACCTGGAGTTACCGCTGCTGGTTACGGTCTATTTTGCCCTCACCAAACGTAATCCCATCGCGGGCCTGTTCATAGGGTGCGCTGTCGGCTTGTTGCAGGATTCCTTGGCGGCGCATCCCATCGGGCTGTTTGGAATGGTGAAAACGCTCATTGGCTACTTCGCCGCTAGCGTAAGCATGCGATTCGATGTGGATAATCCCATATTGCGCGCCATTCTGGCTTTCTTTTTCTTCACGTTCCACCAAGCGTTTTTGTGGCTCTTGACCAGCGCTCTGTTGGGACAAGCCGCCATCTTAGACTTGCCGCAGATGTTCTTGCTTGCGGGACTGAACGCCGCCGTGGCGCTTCCCCTGTTCGCGGTGTTGGATAAAATGAAAGAGAGGGCTTAACAGCCGAACCCCGCAAGTGACGCACCTTCCGCTCGAGCCGGACGACGGGCGACAAATTCTCTCCGCGGAGCCGGTGCTCCGGGATGATACGAAATTCGCGTCCGGGAAGATAGCTTTTTTTCAATATCTTTCCGTAGGTGTGTTCTTGTTCCTGCTCTCTGGCTTTTGGAGTTTACAGGTGCAGAACCAGCAGGAGTATAGCGAACTGGCCGAGCGCAATAGCATCAAGTCCTATCCCGTGCTGGCGCCTCGAGGGAAGATTCTCGACCGTGAGGGCAGGGTCATCGTGGACAACCACTCGAGTTTTAGCCTCTTGCTCTCCAGGGAGAATCTCAAGTGGGAGCACCTGAAACCCATCGCGGAGGGCCTCAACCTCGATTACGCCGACCTAGTAGCCCGGGTGGAGCGCTTCAAGTCGAGGCCTTCTTATGAGCCCATCATCATCAAGGAAGAGCTGACGCCGGAAGACTTGGCGTTCGTAGAAGCCCATCGAGATCCCAATACCTTCCCCGAAATGGAACTCTTGCACGCTCAGCGGCGGCTGTATCCTCGCGACGGACTGGCGGCGCATGTGATCGGCTATGTGGGTGAGATCAGCGAGACGGAGCTGAATTCTCCGGAGTTCGCCAAGTATGACCAGGGGGACATTATCGGCAAGGCTGGAATCGAACGCCAATACAACGAACACTTGATGGGAATTGATGGACGGCGTCAAGTTCTGGTGGACAATCGCGGGCGCGAACGCAAGGTCCTGGGGATGAAGGAAGCCGTCCCAGGAAAAAACTTGCAACTCACTTTGGATTTGGATTTGCAAGTAGTGGCGGAACTGGCCATGGAAGGGCGCCGTGGAGCCGTAGTCGCCTTGGATCCGCGCAACGGAGAGGTTCTGGCTATGGTAAGCCGCCCAGCCTTCGATCCGAACAAGTTCACCAGCCGCATCAGTTCCAAAGATTGGAAGGACATTCTGGCGAATCCCGACAACCCCCTTCTGAACCGTGCTATTCAGGCGCAGCTTGCGCCAGGATCGACGTTCAAACCCATAATGGCGCTAGCCGGTCTAGAATCCGGCAACGTGGATGAGACTACGCGGGTGTTCTGCCCGGGCGGCGCTACTTTTTACGGCCGTTATTTCAAGTGTTGGAAAAAGGGAGGCCACGGCGCAGTGGACCTACACCGCGCCCTGGTGCACTCTTGCGACGTGTTTTTTTACCACTTGGGGAACCGGATGGGGATTGACACCATTGCAGGCTATGCCGAGATGGTCGGGTTCGGAAAGAAGACCGGCATTGACCTGCCCCAGGAAAAGGAGGGGCTAGTTCCCTCCAGCCGTTGGAAAATGCGGACGTTCCGGCAAAAGTGGTACGCCGGCGAGACCATTTCGGTGGCCATCGGCCAGGGCGCTTTGACGGTGACGCCCATTCAGCTCGCCTATGCGATTGGCGGAATTGCAGCAGGAGGTTTTTGGCACAGACCACACTTAGTGAAGAGCCAGACCGGCTCCGAGCGACCCCGAAAAGCGGATCTCCACGTCGAGAACATCAATAACGTGATTTACGGGATGTGGGGCGTGGTAAACGAAGGGGGCACCGGCGCAGTGGCGCGGCTAGTGGGTTTTGATGTTTGCGGCAAGACCGGGACGGCGCAACTGGCATCCAATGAGTATTTGAAGGGCGCCGGAAAGGGACGCGAAATGGTAGACAATGCATGGTTTGTGGGTTTTGCGCCCCGGCAGTCTCCCGAAATTGTGGTCGTAGCCTTGTTCGAAGCCGGCGGTCATGGGGATTTGGCGGCGCCTATTGTACGCGACGTGATCAAGGCCTACTACGATAAGAAATACCGCCGGAACGCCCAAGCGCAGACGGTCGCGCAGCGCACCCCCGGCGCGCCGCTGCTGACCCGCCCGGATGGGGCGTTACCACCGGTTAAGCCGCTCGAAAGAGTCGAGGTGGCTGGGTTTGGGGGAGGAAGGGAACCTTAGATGGCGAATTACCGCTCCCTCCGGGATCTAGACTGGGTGCTGTTGTTCATTACCTTGGCGCTATGTTCGTTGGGGATTCTTCAGATCTATAGCGCCACTTTAGGCAGCGTATGGAAGGACGCTTGGTGGAAACAAGTGATATATGTGGCCGCCGGGTTCGTCGCTTTATGGTTGATGACGCAGATCGACTACCACAGTCTTTTAGGGCAGGTTCCGGTCTTTTATCTGCTCACAGTGGCCACCCTTGGGGCAACGTTCGCTGTAGGCAAGCAGGTCTTTGGATCGCGCCGCTGGATTCCGCTCGCAGGGGGCTTTCACCTGCAAGTGTCGGAGTTCGGTAAATTGGTGATAATATTGCTAGTGGCGCGGTATCTTTCCGAGCTCAAGCGTGAGCATTTGGAAACCCGCGATTTGCTGAAACTGGCCGGCCTGGTGGGTCTGCCTATGGTCATGGTGATGCGTCAACCAGATCTCGGCACTGCGCTGACATACTTGCCGGTTCTGGGCATGGGCGTGTTTCTGGGCGGTTTACGGTGGCAGCATGTGGTGGCCATTTCAGTAATTGTCCTGATCTTGCTTCCGTTTGGATGGTACGCGCTCAAAGATTACCAGAAGGCGCGGCTGTCCACGTTCATAGATCCGGGAAAGGATCCCCGGGGAAGCGGCTATCAGGTAATCCAATCCACCATCGCCGTTGGGCAAGGTGGCATTTGGGGACGGGGAGTCACGAAAGGATCGCAGACGCAGTTGCGATTTCTGCCGGTCCCACACACGGATTTTATTTTCTCTTCCTTCGCGGAAGAGCATGGATTTGTCGGAGTTGTGGTGGTCCTTGGGTTGTATTTCTTGCTGCTCATGCAGATCGTACAAAATGCACAAGCCGCTCCAGACCGGGCGGGGATGTATATCTGCATGGGGGTGGCAACCGTGTTGTTGTTTCACATTCTGGTCAACGTTGGCATGGTGATCGGCCGTATGCCGGTGACCGGCATTCCGCTGCCTTTCATGAGCGCCGGCGGATCGAACACGTTGTCGATGTTTATGATGCTGGGGCTGGTGAACAATGTCCGGCTCCGGCGTTTTATTAGTTGAAGCGTTCGGGATACGAGGTCTTGAGGCTTCCAGGAAAGGGTTGCTGGTTCCGAAACGGATTTCTTAAGTTGCGGTATGCGGCTTGGCCGCAGTAGCGCCGCCCAGGGAATGGATGGCGGTGCGGCGGGCTAAGCTTAAGCCGGACGCCAGCCGGATGTAAGAGCTGCGGTCGGGTTCAACAAAGCGGCAAGCGCCGATTGCTACGCAAGGCGAAGCCAGGGGATGGTGAAAGATCCTCCCTGGAACCGTAAGTGCTCCATCCAGGCAGGCAGACGCGAGTTTTACGAAACATCCCCCGCGCTGTGCGTGGGGGGTGGGGCCGTCCAACCACTTTCCCGCCGCTCTCATCATCCGCGTTCCCTGAAATTGGAGAAATGAGATGGCAAAAGAACTGGTGATTTCCTCAAACCGCCACGAAACGAAGGTGGCGGTTTTGGAGGATGATCAACTCGTGGAAATCTACTTTCAGCGAGCCCATGAGTACTCGCTGGCAGGTAGTATTCATAAAGGGCGCGTGACCCGGGTATTACCCGGAATGCAGTCCGCATTTGTCGACTTGGGGTTGGAACGGGACACCTTTTTGTACGTTTCGGATTTTTTTGATGAAAACGCCGAAGAGTACGACCGTATCCCGACTGACGATCGCTCGCCGCGGTCCCGCGCCAGCTCCGCCGGAGCTGCGGTAGCTGAGACGCCGGTGTCTGAGAGGGCTGCTCCCAGCGCCACGGTGGAAGCGAACGCTCCCGTAGAGCCCCCCACCGAAGTCGAGAGCAGGGGCGTGCACGATCGCGACCGCAGGAACCGCCGCTCGAAACGGCGTCGCGGGCGCGAGCGGGGCCTTCCGGAGTCTAAGTACGCTGCGGTAGGCGAACAACCGCCTGCGGGTGCGGATTCGGCGGTGGATCAGCCCAAAGCGGACTTCGAAGTGCTGCCTGGCGAGTCGTTAGCGAAATATGCTCGTCCGGAGGCAGCGGAAACCGAAACGGAAAGCGATGCTGAAGAGCAGATCGCGGAAGCCGAATCCAGTGGAACGGAAGACCAGTTCGAAGAGGCGGAGGAGTCTCCCGAGGAAAGTGGCGCTACGCCTTCAGAGCCTCTAACGGAATACGAAGAGAGCGAAATCCGGGAGATGATCCTCGAGGCTCAGGAAGAAGCCGAGCGCCGCGAACAGGGATTCGAGGAACCGGAGGCCAGCGCCAGATCCCTGGAGCTGGCGCCCACCGTCGAAACTGGCGGGGAGAGTCTTGAAGCCTGCCCGGAAGAAGAAGAGGAGGCGCCTGAGCCTGAGGAAGAAGAGTTGCTCGGCGAAGAAGACTCCACAGCTCCCGAAACGGAAGAGGCTGCCGGCGAGGAACCCTCCGAGCCGAAAACCGAGGGGGAACCCGAGCAAGAAATACAAGAAGCAATGACAGAAGCGGCACAGGCCGAGTCGGCAGCGATGGCGGAGCCGGGTCTGGAGGAGGAAGCCCCTGGCATAGCCGTGGATTCCAGGGAAATCGAACCTGCGCGCAAGCCGGTGAGTCTCACTGCTACATTGCGTGAGCAAGGTCACCGCTACCTCCACCGCGTATCTCGCAGGATGCGGCGAAAGCTGCGCCAGGAAGCCGCTGCCGCCGAACAGCAGCGCGAGGCCCAAACCGAACCGAAAGCGGCTCGCGCCGAACGGCCTACCCCGTCCATTACGGATCTCCTGCGGGAAGGACAGGAGATCATCGTACAGATCGCCAAGGAACCCCTGGGGCAGAAGGGGGCGCGCATTACCTCCCACATCGCCCTGCCAGGCCGTTATGTCGTGTACATGCCCACGGTCGAACACATAGGCGTCTCTCGTAAGATCGCCAGCGAAGAAGAGCGCCAGCGGCTAAAGCGCATCTTGCAGGCCCATCGGGTAGGGGCGCCGGGCGGTTTCATCGTGCGTACGGCAGGCGAAGGAAGATCCGAGCAAGAAATCACCGCCGACATGAATTTTCTCGTCAACTTGTGGCAGGACATCAAGCAGAAAGCGGAGAAACGAAAAGCCCCGGCGCTGCTCCATCACGACCTGGACATCGTACAGCGTGTGCTTCGCGATCAATTGACGGAATCGTTTAAGTCGATTTGGACCGACAACGAAGAAGTGTACGAAAGCGTACTGCGCTTCGTACAGCGTTTCCAACCTGGGCTGATGGGGCGGGTGAAGCTCTATACGCGTTCGACGCCCATTTTTGATGCTTTCAACATCACCCAAGAGCTGGAAAAGGCTCTGCGCCCCAAAGTGTGGCTCAAGTCGGGCGGGTACATTGTGATCAACCAGACCGAAGCGCTGGTGGCTATCGACGTGAATACCGGCAAGTTCGTGGGCAAGTCTAACCGTCTGGAAGATACGATCGTCAAGACAAATACGGAAGCAGTGAAGGAGATTGTGCGCCAAATCCGCTTGCGGGACTTGGGCGGGATCATCGTGATCGACTTCATCGACATGGACGAGCGCAAAAACCGCCAAAAAGTTATGCAAGCTTTGGAAGAAGCTATGCGCGCCGACCGTGCGCCCTACAAGATTCTCCAGTTCAATGACTTCGGCTTGGTGGCTATCACCCGGAAACGCGTCAAACAGAGCCTCGAGCGGACGCTGTGCTCTCCATGTCCCTACTGCGACGGGGCAGGATATGTGAAAAGCGTCCAAACCGTGATCGGCGAAATCCTACAGGAGGCCACTAAGATCGCCAAAGCGGTGGAAGGAGAGAAAGACGTAATCTTGCGAGTCAATCCGGAGGTTGCCAAAGTTCTCAAATCCACTGATAACAGTTATTTGGAAGAGCTGGAGAGTATCCTGAAGCGCCCGGTGCTGGTCCAGAGCGATCCGATGTTGCACCAAGAGAAATTCGACTTGGCTTAGCCTACCATGCGTATTCGGCTCCTGTTGGCGGCATGCGTAGCGGCGAGCTTTGCCTCGGCCCAGCGGTTGGAAGTGTACTCTCAGTTTCGCCGCGTGGACCCTTGGGGCAGGATTGTGAGCGCCGACCGCATGGGCGAGCCGCGCGAAATCCTTTCGCCTATGGTGGCGCGTAACGCCCATGCGGGTTTCTTTTTGGTGGCCGTGCCGCCGCCCGGAGAATGGGCCACTATTTATGTGGGTCAGAACCCGGAGAATGCGGTGACGGCGCGGCTTTACCGCGTGTCATTTCTTAAACAGGGAGACGAGTGGATTCCTTCGCAAATGAAGGAAGTAAAGTTGCCTTTCCAAGGCCGATTGCCCGATCATGCTGAGGCGCCGGAGCAAAAAGCGTTCGTATTCTGGCTCGATGTTTGGGTAGCGCCCGATTCGCCTGTCCGGCGCATCAAGCTGGAGCCGCAGCTTAATATCGGCGACCGTTGGATCATTTACCCCATGGAAGTTCGCATCATGCCGCTGATTGTGCCGTCGGAGATTGGAACTCCACTGGACTTATTAACGCCCAATCGCCGCTCTGATTCAGGTGCAATGGCCCGGCTCCGGGCCTTCTTTTGCGGCGGAGGGGTGGCAGGCAATCCCGCCGCGCCGGGGACGATGGCTTACGCGATGGACCGGTTGGTGTTACAAGATATGGCGGCGGCAAAAGCCCTCGGCGAAGGCGAAGCAAAGATCAAACTGCTGGGAGAGGTTTTGCGCGCCGCCGGGGCCGTGAGTTCTCAGGCGTGGTGCGAGGACCGCGAACCTCCTCCGAACGTGGACTGGTACTTACGCTTCCGCGACGCGCTCTATCGCGCGCGTTGAACGGCGAGCAGAGCGTATGCCCATGTTAGAATACGAGTAAGTTTGCGCAGTTTTGGCTTTTGGAGAGATGGCCGAGTGGCTGAAGGCGCACGCTTGGAAAGCGTGTATACGGGAAACCGTATCGAGGGTTCGAATCCCTCTCTCTCCGCCACTCCTTTGTAATCCTTTCTATTGCAATCACTTACAGTACATAGTATGCTCTTGGCGTCGGTAATTTGGCAAAAATAGACACCAAGCGTGCCGCCGTGAAAACCTTCAAAGCCGTCCGCCTTGGGTCAGAGCCTTGATACCCGCTGCGCGATGACAGAGACGGAGCTCTTGGCAGGCCCAAAGCCCTCTTCCACTACGTTTAATGCCTTATCTCCCCTAGAAGCTCCGAAATGGCTGCCGGCGCGCTTCCGTTTATCCACGGCGCGGAATGAGCGATATATCATTGAGGGTTCGCCTATGCTGATTTCGCTTTTCTTACTCGTGACGGCGGCGCTTGCTCCCGCGGCCCAGCGCTTCCCCCTGCAAACGCCGCCGGACGATTTTGCGCCTACCGTCTTAGATGGCTCCCTTTGGGTGGAGGCGCCCACCGGGAAACACGGCTTCCTGCAAGTACGGGGCGACAAGTTCATGTTCGAGGATGGAACGCCGGCGCGCTTCTGGGGCGCGCAAATCGGCTTCTTCGATAAGGCGCGTGTGGACTATGCTGTGAAACGCATGCGAAAGCAGGGCATCAACATCGTTCGCCTTCACCACCTGCCCTGGCTTACCAAGAAGGGCGCGGCGTCGATGTTCGACTACGATCCGGAGGCTTTTGACCGGCTGGACTACCTGATCGCCAAGCTCGGCGAGCAAGGCATCTATGTCATTTTGGACACCGATTACCCCCTGCATACCCGCATCGGTCCCGCCGAAAAACTGCCCGGCTTGGACAAGGGTGGTCCTGCTCCCTATGCCGAGTTCTTTAACGCCGAAGTGGCGCGCCTGAAACGTAAGCGTCTGCTCGACGTGCTGACGCATGTGAACGCATACACCCGGAAGCGGTACTTAGACGACCCTACCCTTGCGCTGGTGGAAATCCATAATGAAGATTCGATGTTCTGGTACGGCGTCAGCAGCCTGCCCGAGCCATTCAAGACGCAGCTTGAGAATGCTTTTAAGGACTGGCTGCGGCGCAGGTATCAAGATGAATCCGGTTTGCGCAAGGCTTGGGAGGCCAATGGCAAAGTTCCCTTGAACGCCGGCGAAGGCCTGGGAGAAGGGCAGCGCATGGCCATCCAGCATATGAGCATCTACGACCCCAAGGTGCTGGCTCAAAGACCGGAGATCGAGAAACGCGCCCTGGACCAATTGCGCTTCTTCCTGGAGCTGGAGGAGAAATATTTCCTGAGTTGCCGCGACATGCTGCGGCAAGCGGGACTCAAGGTTCCGGTGGCGGGAACCAACTGGCAGGGCGGTGGTTTCACCACTCGCATTCACTTGCTCGGTCAGTCTCGATTGGACTACATCGACCGTCACGGCTACTGGGACCACCCGCAGGGCGAGGGGAACCTCAAATGGCGCATCGCCACCGCCAAATTCGTCAACCTTCCGATGGTGAAGGCATTGCTGGCTGCGCCAGACCCGCAACAGGAAAACAACGTCGGCAACCTGGTGGTGGCCAAGTCCTGGGAGCGCGTTTTCGGCAAGCCTCTTTCGATCAGCGAGTGGAATACCTGCCTGCCGAACGAGTACTCCTTGGAAGGAACCGGCTTGATGGCGGCTTATGGGTTGCTCCAAGGCTGGAGCGCTTCTTTGCAGTTTGCCTACTCCAGCCCTGATTGGCCGGGGCAGCTCAGTCCCGGATCGTTCGACCTGCTCGGCAATCCCCCACAAATCCTGCAATTCTTTGCCGCAGCGGCGATGTGGCATCGTGGCGACGTGAAGGAAGCCGCCATAGTGGGGGAAACACTCTATACCCCGCAATCGGTTTTTGTTTTTGAGCGCGACCGCCGGCCGCTGCCGCAAGCCGCGGCGCTGGTGGGCAAAGTCGGCTACCGGTTCCAGGAGCGCCCCGGAACCCCTGTGAAAGTGGACATCTCGCGCTACTGGGATCCGGACCGGCTTATCGCCCGTTCGATGACCGGCGAGCTGGTGTGGGATGCCCGCCGGGGCGTCGTCACTATAAACACCCCCCGGACGCAAGCGGCTATCGGGTTTCTCTCCGCCGGGACGCCGCCGCTAGGCGCCGTCGAGATCCATTCGGATACGCGCTTCGGCGCTCTCTATGTGACGGCTTTGGATGGCGCCCTGCCCATCTCCGAAGCGCGGCGCTTGGTGGTCACCGCCGTGGGTCCGGCTCGGAACACAGGGATGGAGTACATCCAGACCACGGAGATCGCCTCGCGCTACCAAGCGCCCTTTTGGCGCCTAAAACAGGTGGGGGAAGGCCCCGTGCTGCTGGATGCCGTCACCGGCAAGCTGCGTATCCGCACGCGGCACGCCGCCTCACTGCGAGTCTGGGCGCTGGATGTCAATGGGCGTCGCCTCAAGCCCGTCCCGGCAGTCGCGCGCCAGGATGCGCTGGAGCTCACGCTCGATGCGGCGCACCAAGCGGTCTATTATGAGATGAGCGTGCATTAAGGAGGAAAATGCGCCGGTGGCCGGTTGTCAGCACCGCCCTGATGCTGGTCTCTACGCCCCTGTTCGCAGCGGAGATTTCTTGGGGGCTGCGCGCAGGCGCTTCCTCGTTTGTCGTGGGGCCGTTTGGGGAAGTTCGCATACGCCGCACTATTGCGCTAAGCGGCGATTTTCTGTTGCGCCGGATGGGTCTGGAGACTTCGCCGAACGCCCCGCGCCTCCGCGTCTGGACATGGGAAGCCCCTGTTAGCGGGACGTACCGTGCCGCCATGCCCGGGCGCCCCTTCTTTCGCGCCGGTGTTTCCGTGAACCGGGTCTTTCGCGTGACCGGCGCCGTCCTCTGCGCTCGTGGTCCTTACGGCGAGACGCTTTACTGCACGGACGGCAAGCCGATGATAGAACTCCGCCACCGCAGCGTTTCTGGCTTGTTCGCCGGCGGCGGTTTGCAGGTGGGGCGGGGACGGCTCCAGCTGGAACCAGAAATCCGCTGGACGCGCTGGCTTCACCGCAATATCGGAGTGCGGGACTCGGCCATCCGGTCGTACCTGAATCAGCTCGACGTCTTCGTGGGCCTGCGCTTCTAAGCCGCAACCCTCGATTCGAGGTCTGGACAGCCATCGGTTTCCGGGTTCCCGACCTTGCGAGTTGTGCGGTTCCCCGGCCGGCCCCTCGCCGACAACCTTCCGATGCACCGGCTCGGAGGCGTGCCCGTCCGCGTTTACCCGCCAGCCAAAACTTTGGCGTTGACACCGTAAAAGGATGGGAATAGAATTTCCTTCGTTCAGGAATCCAAAATGGAAACTACGATCATGATTCGCTTCGCCCGATCGAAGATGAGACATGCCGGGCCATTGGCCCTGCTGCTGATATGGTCCGCCGCGGCTATATTGGCTCAGACGATTACCGGATCGATCTCGGGGACCGTGCTGGACAATGCCCAGTCGGTGGTGCCTGGCGCGAGCTTGAAACTGGTGCATGTTTCCACCGGGATGGAACGCACGGCCCGAACCGACGAGCGAGGCGAGTTCGTCATCGCGGCGCTGCCGCCGGGAGTGTACACCCTGAGCGTGGAAGCCGCGGGGTTCAAAACGCTGGTGCGTAGTGACATCCTCCTTACCGCTTCGGAAAGGTTATCTTTGGGAAGTTTGGTTCTGGAATTGGGGACGTTGCAGCAAGAGGTAACGGTGACGGCAGTCGGAACGCCGGTGCAGACAGCCAGCGCGGAGCGTTCGGTGGCTATCACCGGGTCAGAGGTGAACAGCCTGACGATTTACGGGCGCACTGTCACATCCTTGGTGGCGTTGTCGCCTGGCGTGGTGGACACGATCGGTGCGGGAAACCGGAAGCTAGGCGGCGGAGGGGCCGGGGCCACGAACTTTAACATCGCCGGGAATCGGAACAGTTACAACAACTTCGGAGTGGACGGCATCACCATGACAGCAGTGGGCGGCGCTCCAAACGCCGCTTACGGGGTGCCCATGGAATCCGTCGCCGAAGTCAAAGTCATGGTGAGCAACTACCAGGCCGAATACGGGCGGTTGTCCGGCGGCAATGTGCAGATTGTGACCAAGTCCGGCACGAAGGAATTTCACGGCGTGGGCATGTATTACATGCGCAACGAGGCGCTAAACGCGAATGACTTCTTCAACAACCGATTTGGCCGCCCGCGGCCGCGCAACCGTTACAACGCCATCACGTACAGTCTCGGGGGGCCGGTCTATATTCCCAAATTGGTGAACAAGGGGCGGCAGAAGATGTTCTTCTACTGGACCCACGAGTACCAACCGGCGAAGGTCACCGGCGGGCTTCAGTATTCGACCATGCCGACCGCGCTGGAAAAGGCAGGCGACTTCTCGCAGTCTGTCGACGTTAACGGGGCGCTCATTCCCGTCAGGGATCCTGACAGCCGGGCTCCGTTTCCCGGCAATCGAATTCCCGCGAGCCGTATCGATCCGAATGGCCAAGCGTTGTTAAAATTCTTCCCGGAGCCCAATTTCTTGGACCGCGCGGTTTCGCGGGGAACCTACAATTTCATCACTCAGTTCCGAGGCGAAGATCCGCTGACCTTATACACGCTGAAGCTGGACTACAACCTCGGGCCCAATGACATGTTTACCGGAACCCTGGCTGGAAACTGGGACAATGCTACGACGCCGAATGGCGGCGGCATCACCACGCCCTTCGCCGTGTTAGCCAACACGACTTACAATGCCGGCCGCATGGTAACCGGCCGGTATACCCATATTTTCACGCCGAGAATCACGAACGAGTTGACATTTGGTTACGCCCAGATGATCGGGCCGACGGCGAAGAATATGACGCCGGAAGTGGTAAGGGCGATCCAGCAAAGCACTTATGGTTTCAACGCCCCACAAATCAATCCCGCGAACAACCCCATGCGCTTCATGCCGGCTATGAGTTTTGGCGGCGTGACCGGCGCCGCCAGCCTGAGTTATGACGGGCGCTTCCCATACAACCTTACCCGATATACAACCGACTATATCGACTCGATCAGCCTGAATCTGGGAGCGCATATGGTGAAGGCCGGAGTTTTCATCGAGCGGATGAGGCAGGATGACAGCGCCTGGGCCTCGGACTTCACCGGAACGTTTAATTTCGGCCGTAACGTGAACAATCCGCTGGACAGCAACCATCCTTACGCCAACGCAGCGCTCGGCGTATTCAACACATACACAGAAGCGACTTCCCGGCCGTGGAATATGCGTTACTCCTGGGGCGTGGACTGGTTTGTGCAAGACAACTGGAAGGTCAACCGCCGCCTGACTCTCGATTATGGGGTACGATTCACGTGGTGGAACCAGTTCCACAACGCCAAAGGAAAGATGGCCACGTTCGATCCCAATCGTTACAACCCGAAAGAGCAGGTGAAACTTATCGGCCCGGCGCTGAGTGGCGGAACGAAGGTCGGCGTACATCCGGTGACTGGGGAGATTTATCCGGCGGCGCTGATCGGCTTCATCGCTCCGGGCGCGGGAAATCCTACCAACGGGATGATCGTGACCAGCGAGACGCCGGACTATCCGAAGGGGTTGGTGGATGACGTGGGACCGCTGGCGGCTCCGCGCTTCGGCTTTGCTTATGACCCATTGGGCAACGGCAAGACCGCGATTCGGGGCGGATTCGGCATCTTTTATAACCGCCTGCTGGGAGGCAGCAATACATCGGCCGTGTATTCCTATCCGCTGGTCCAGACTCCTGTGGTGCAGTTCAACCGAATTCCCTCGATACGGTCAGCCCAGGGGCTGGTTTCCCCGCCTTCGGTGACGGCGTGGGAACGGCACATGAAATCGGCCTCGGTGATGAATCTGAGCCTGAGCATTCAGCGCGACATCGGTTTTGGAACCGTAGTGGATGTCGGCTATCTCGGATCGTTAGGCCGCCATCTCACCTGGTCGCGGGATATCAATTCGATTCCGTTGGGCACGCGCTTCAACCCGGCTTATGCGGATCCGGTGAGCCCCTCGGTGCCGCTCATGGACGCGTTTCTGCGGCCACTGATCGGCTACAACTCGATCATGGCCAACGAGGCGGCGGGCAGCTCCAATTATCATTCGCTGCAATTGACGGCCAGCCGGCGTCTTTCGCGAAACTTGGGTTTCGGCCTTGCCTGGACGTGGTCGAAAGCGCTCGATTTCACAGACTCGGATTTCGGGACGGTGAACATTGTGGCGCCGTTCCGGGAGTGGAATTACGGCTTAGCCAGCTTTGATCGCACGCATGTTGTGAAGCTCACCTGGATCTACAACGTCCCCGAGTGGAAGACAGCCTTCGCGCCGGTGCGCGCGGTGCTGAAAGGGTGGCAGGTATCGGGAATCGCGACGTTCATGAGCGGAGCTCCGGTGGGCGTGGGATACTCGCTGGTGACTCCCGTGGATCTGAGTGGCACGCCCAGCGTCTCGCCGCGTATCCTGGTGGTGGGCGACCCGATTCTTCCCAAGAGCGAGCGAACCTTTAGCCGAGCTTTCCGGACTGAGGTATTCCGGGCGCCCGCTGCCGGGACGCTGGGCACTTTGTCGAAGACCCTGATGCGCGGACCCGGCACCAACAATTTCGACATTTCGGTCTTCAAGAATATTCCCATCGTCCGGGAACGGTTGCGCGCCCAGCTTCGGGGTGAGTTCTACAACGCCTTCAACCACACGCAGTTCAGTTCCTTCGACGCCACGGCGCGATTTGACGCCAAAGGCGCGCAAGTAAACGCTCAGTTCGGGCAATACACGGCGGCGCGCGACCCGCGGGTCATGCAGCTAGCCGTGCGCTTGGAATTCTGAGGACCACTCGGAGAGGGTCACGAGACGGGAGTTGTCCCTTCCCAAAGGCAACCGGGACGAGCTTACCCAGGACGCAGCTTTGGCCCGTGATTGGGTCCGCCCGCTCGAGCTCTTACACCGATGGGGAGCAGTCAGGCCTCTCAGGAGGGACGCCGCCTGGTTGAGGCTCATATCCGGAACCGGATTCTTACAATGCCAAATTTCAGCCCCACCCATGCTCAGGCAGGATCCGTGTGCGCCTGTTCACTACACTCCTCCTAGATTCGAGACTGTCGCTGCGCGGAGAAGGCGAGGGCGGCTGCCTCATCCAAGGCCGCAACTCTCGCCTCCTCAAGTAACTCACTGACGGCCATCGGAGAGTCAAGCCTGCATTTTCCTTCGACCCCATCTTCAAAAGAGCAGTTTCAGGGCAAGCTGGTTGACGCGCGGGAAGCCGGTCGTTGAATTGATACGGCCGAATTGGAGGTTGCCGAGTCCGGTGTTTGGCAGCCATAAATGCGGCGTGTTGGCCAGGTTAAACGACTCGGCCCGAAACTGCAACGTGATCGCTTCGCGGAGTCGCTCATTCTTAACCAGGGATAGGTCGAAATTCGTCAGCGCCGGACCGCGCACGTCCGGCAGCGTCCGACTGACGTTGCCATTGGTGTACGGCGCCGGCAACAGAAATGCCGTCGTATCAAACCAGCGATCGATTTTCTCGCTGCGCGGCCGGCTCCCCTCTAATCGTGCGCTTCTGCCAGCACTGTTCGGACGGTTTCCCCCGCCGGGAATGGGGGCCGAAATCTGCAATGGAGTTCCGCTGCGGTATGTCGTGACGCCGCTGATCTGCCAGCCGCCGACCAACCGCGCACCCATCCCACGGGCGCCTGCGAGGAATCGTTTCCCGCTCCCGAAAGGAAGTTCGACGACGTAGCTAAAAGCGACGGCCTGCGCCACATCAAGCTCGGAAAGCGAACGTTCAGCCCGAAGGTCGTACCAGTTCTGCACGCCTGTGTTCAGTCCGGCGTTGGTGCTGTTGTCGTAGGAAGAGATCGAATTACGAACGTCGGAGATGAGTTTGCCAATGGTGTATGAAAGTAGAAATCCGAGTCCGCGTGTGGGCCGCTTCTCACACTTCAAGACGAGCGAATGATAGGTGGAGTTTCCCCAGGGCGAGTTGATAAACTCCACGCCTGTGTACTGGGGATATGGAAGCAGCAGTTGCCGAAGCTGCACTTGGCGCTGCGCAAGCGGTCCAGTGGGGATGCTCGATCCGAACGGGTTGTCCACGAGGGGCGCTTGAAGAGCCTGGCCCAGCGCGAGGTAGTCCGGGTGGAGCGCGTCAAGCTGGCGTGTGAAATTCAGTTTGACGCCGCGGCTGGCGGCATAAGCTACATCCACCAAAAATGCGCCGGGCAGCACCCGCTGGAGATCGGCGTTCCACTGGACGTTGTAGGGAGTGCGCGCGGATCGGTCCCAAACGCTGATGCTTTGTCCAAGGAATGTCGCAGCGCCCAGCGAATTGCGAGTGGGCTGGATCAACCCTTCCGCGAACGCGTCGCGAAGGTAACGGTAAGGGGTAATGCCGTCCAGCGTGGCGACGAAAGGCGTGGTGGAACTATAGCCCGCACTCGGACCGAAGCCGACATCGCTGCCGCTGGTGACCAGGGGCGCGAAGAAGATGCCCGCTCCTGCCCGGAGCACGGTTTGGGGCCACAGCTTCCACGCAAAGCCCGCGCGAGGCGCAAAGTTATTGCGGTCCCAGTTGTAAACGTAACGACTAGAACCCTTCGCGCCGGCGAATACCAACCCTCCTCGCAGATCGGGAAACCGCGCGTTGCGCACGGGACTCGGCAGATTGAGGTCGAACCAGTTTTGCTGGTTGCGGCGTTCGGTGATCGGGCTTTCTGTTTCATACCGCAAGCCGAGATTGAGGCTGAAGGCCGCCGTCAGACGAATATCGTCCTGGATGTAGCCCGCGTAATACCAGTTCTGTTGCGAAATCCCGGCCGCAATGTTCGCTGTTCCGCTGGCGGCTGTACCCAGCAGGAGACTGGCGAACCCGCTGCCCGAGTTTTCCGTGAAGACGTTCGGATCCGGACCTCGAGTCATTACGCGGTTGAAGGTGTAGTTGCCGCCACCGTTATTCAGGTTGAACAAGTTCATCCGGCGCAACCGGAGATCGCCACCGAACTTGAGGTTGTGGCGCCCGGCGAGCTTCGATAAAGAGCCGATCAGACTATATGTATCCTGCCCGGTTCGCAGCACGCTGCCGCCCCCCAGTCCCTGGAACCCTTCCACGCTCACGATGGGGAACAACGGCGCCGAAAACTGGTTCACCAGCGATCGCGGAAAGCCAAGCTCAGTTTGGTCAAAACCAAAGCTCCGCGTGGGACGCGTCCAGAAGAAGCGCGCGAATCCAGAACGCAGATTCAACACCGAGGAAGGGCTCAGCGTCACGGCATTATCCCAACCGCCACTGTAGTTGTACAGCCGCAGGCGTCCGTTGGCGCCCACGCCGGACGTAGCCGGGTTCCCAAACAGGTCGGGCTGGGCAAGCGTCGTGCGGTTGGATGAGAAGCGCCCGAAAGTGCGCCAGGACTGCATCAAATTGTGATCGAGCCGTGCGCTCCAGTTGGCCTGATCAATCCCGCGAGAGGCGCTTGCCACCCAGTTGTTCAACCGCGTGACGGGATCCCCGGGCGCATTCGGCGCAGGATAGTAACTGGCCAGCTTCCGTCCCACCGGGTCCATTCGGCTCTGAGGAACGAAGTTTCCGGGAAAGGGATCGCGGATGAAACGCCCTGCCCGTGCAGGGTCCGGCCGGGTGGTGACAGGGTCGTAGATCAAGATCTGCTCGCCGCGCGCGGTTAAGGCGCCGTTGAAATTGCCCGCCCGTTGCTCGGCCGTCGGGACACTGAGCACGGAAACGTCGCCGCGCCGCCAGCGCGCGCCCTGAAAATCCCCAAAAAAGAAAGTCCTGTTGCGCCCGTTGTAAATCCCCGGCGCGAGCACCGGTCCGCCCGCCGCAAACCCGTACTGGTTCATGCGAAAGGGCGGCTTTGCACCTCCGGCGCGCTTGTTAAAGAACTCATTGGCGTCGAACGCGTCGTTCCGCAAGAACTCGAACAGCGTGCCGTGAAACTGGTTGGAGCCGGCGCGTGTAGAGACGTTGATTACGCCCCCACCGAACCGCCCAAACTCCGCCGAAAGGTTATTGCTTTGAACCTTGAACTCTTCGGTGGCGTCCACCGACGGGATCGTGGTCATCTGGTTCACAAAGCCTGTCGTGGAGGGGATCCCGTCAATGAGGATCTCGTTGGTTTTGGCGCGGCCTCCATTGATGGAGATGATCGAGTCATCCATGGTGTTCACCGGCAGGTCGCCGAACTGTCCGTTGGTGCTGGGCACGGTCAGGACGTTCGTGGTGAGCTGCACCAGACGGAAGGGGCTGCGTCCGTTGAGCGGAATGTTAATGATCTTGCTGCTGTCAATGACCTGGCCGAGGGAAGAAGTCTGTTCATCCAGCAGCGGCGCGGAGCCAACCACGTTGACGCTCTCCGTGACGGCGCCAACCTCCAAGGTAAAATCGAGGCGCGCCACCTGGGCGACTTGCAGCACGACGCCGGACTGCGCGACCGACCGGAAACCGGCAGCTTCTACGGCCACGCGGTAGTTTCCAGGCGGGAGGCTTGCCAGCGCATAGTTACCCAGATCGTTGGTCACAGTGGATGCCGCCACGTTCGTATCCTGGTTGGTAACCGTCACCTTTGCGCCCACAACCGCAGCCCCGCTCGGATCGAGGACGCGCCCCGCCAGTTGGGCCGTAGGACCCTGCGCCGACATCTCAGCCGCCGATACAACCAGGACAAGGGCTAGACACAAGCTAACGTTTCTGTCTCGCATACATCACGCCTCCAGCTCCTATCCGGAATTTCCTATTTCGGACTTCCAGATTTGCGCCGATTTTACAACGTCGAACGCTTGATTACAAGTTTGCTAACCGTTATGTGTCGCTAGTATGTGATTTGTCCGGTCCAATTCAAGCATGATCTGCCCGCTCTGAAAGAAGCGGGTGGGTGAAGCTGGAGGTTGGAAAACCAAAAGCCATACCCGGCCGCGGAAGTGGAGCGGATGAGGAAAGTACAAGATGTCCTGCTGAAAGCCATGGCCAAGAAGATCCGATGGTGGGAAACGGCAGAGATCCTTGGCGTGAGCGAGCGAACGATGCGCCGGTGGCGCGAACGGTTACAGGAGCACGGATACAGTGGCCTGGCGGATCGGCGGAAGGGAAAACCGAGCGAGAAGCGGGCGCCACTGGAGGTCGCCGAGAAGGTGCTGGAACTGTACCAGAAGACCTACTACGACCTGAACATCCGGCACTTCCACGAGAAGCGGCGCGAGGAGCACGGCATGGAGCTGAGCTACACGTGGGTCCAGAAGGCGCTCCAGGGGGCTGGGTTGGTGGCGCGAAAGAAGCGGCGGGGCAAGCACCGGCGGAGGCGGGAACGGCGGCCGCTGCCAGGGATGCTGTTGCACATGGACGGCAGCAAGCATCAATGGTTCAACGACGAGCGGTGGTACGACCTGATTGTGATTCTGGAGGATGCCACAGGCGAGATCTACTACGCGCAGTGGGTGGAGGAGGAATCGACGCGGACGGTGATGGCGGGGCTGTGGGAAGTGATTCATAAGAAGGGCTTGTTCTGTGCCTTGTACAGCGACCGGGGCAGTCACTTTTGGGTGATGCCGAAGGCCGACGAGAAGGTGGATCAACACCGTTTGACGCAGGTGGGGAGGGCGATGAGAGAGTTGGGCGTACAGATGATCCCGGCCTATTCGCCGCAGGCGCGGGGACGCGGGGAGCGCAGTTGGCAAAGGGAGCGCTGACAACTGTGGAAAAGACGGGGCCGTGGAAACCGTGGAAAACCAAAAACCGGTTTTCCCCCGTTCCCGCCGGACCTCCACGACAACCCTTTCGATCAGATTGGTCGACCGCAGATGCGCTGCAACCCGGGCGGGAAGCTCAGAGAGCTCAGCCACTCCCGCAGATCCCGTTCCAACTGCCGGCTGCCATCCGCCCGTACTCCGTAGGCCACCAGCATTGGCGCCCGCTTGGGTCCGGTCGGCCACCAGCCTGTCGCGGCGCTGACGAACGCCAACGGCTTTTCTGCTGTTCGAAGAACGAAAGTGACGGCCGTGTTCGTGTCCGAATGGGAGCTAATGGGAAATGCTGAGCCTGTTTTCGAGCCAGGCGTATTCATAGGCCGCATCGTACATAGCCACGATGTTTGCCACCGGGATATCGCTCATCAAGTGCTGTGAGGGCGCGATGGTGAACCCTCCATACGGTTTGAAGGTTTCGACCCGCTCGCGGACTTCCCGCCGCACGTCTTCAGGCGTGCCGGAAGGCAGCGTCTGCTGGGTATCTATGGAGCCGTGGAAGCACAGCCGCCCGCCGTATTTGGCCGCAAGCTCGCGCGGGTCCATGCCCGCGGCGCGAACCTGAATGGGTTCGAGGATATTCAAGCCCATTTCCATGAACGCGGGAATCCAACGCGCCACGCTGCCACAGGAATGATGCATGATCAGCTTGCCATGCCGCCGTCCCACGTCATAAATCCGCTGAAGATACGGGCGCACGAAGCGATCGAACATGGCGGGACTCATCATGGGGCCGGTCTGGAAGCCATAGTCGTCGCCGGTGAAACAAATGTCAATATATTTTCCGGCTTTCTCGAACATGATTTCCGAAGTGCGCTCCATGAAGCTCACTATGCGTTCCAGGATACTGTGGGCCACCTCCGGTTGATCGTACATGAGCAAAAAGAAGCGGTCCATTCCCACCAATTCGCAAGCGGCCTCGAAAAACCAACCCCACACGCCGCCCAGAACGGCATACTCTTCGAAACGGGCGCAATCTTCAGCGTACCGGTCATAGTCCCACATGTCGGGCGAAGGCCACTTGGGATAAGCCTCCACCTCGGCCACCGAACGCACGCCCGCCAGCGGATGCTCGAGCGCATACCCGAAGTCCCCCACGCCGCCGCGCGGGATGCCAAAGTAATCGGTCGGCCGGCCCTGTTCGTCCACCAGGGGGAAACCGATCCATTGGGGCTTCGGATAGCGGAAATCCACATGCAGGATCTCCATCAGCTCAAGATCGTCCTTGGCGCCGTAGTAGTTGCGCAGCCGCTCATAGACGGCGGATTCCGCGCAGAAGTCAATCGTGAAGCGGTCTATGCGTTGAAAGGTATAGTTTCTGAGCGCCCGTTCCTTGGAAGTCATCGCTGTTTCACTCCGGTTTGCCGCACCGGCGGAATGTCCGAGGCGCGGCCATCCAACTCGAAGCTAATCATGGCGTCGCGACCAAGCGGCCGCGGAAATTCCACGATACCTATTTTCTTAGTGTGCCTGCGGACGCTTCAATGGGGCCGCGACCAAGTGGTCGCGGAAATGAAGGAACCGCGCCCGTTGTCTGCAAAAACTGTGCGGCTTCAATGGGGCCGCGACCAAGTGGTCGCGGAAATATCACCTGGAGGCAGGAGTGCGGGGCCACGCTGCTGGCTTCAATGGGGCCGCGACCAAGTGGTCGCGGAAATACCATGCCAGCGGAGCTTCTATGAACAGGCCTACTGAGCTTCAATGGGGCCGCGACCAAGTGGTCGCGGAAATTGAAGTCTATAGCTATGACATCAACAGTGCTTACCCGCTTCAATGGGGCCGCGACCAAGTGGTCGCGGAAATATAACATGTACGGCACTCCATGTCTCATGTTCCATCGCTTCAATGGGGCCGCGACCAAGTGGTCGCGGAAATGCGCACCAATCGAGACGTTACGAATGATGCCGTCTCGCTTCAATGGGGCCGCGACCAAGTGGTCGCGGAAATCTCAGATGTCGAGTGCAGAAGTCAACGATGTTCCAGCTTCAATGGGGCCGCGACCAAGTGGTCGCGGAAATAATCCGACAGCCCGAAGCAGTGGGCGGAATGGGCGCTCGCTTCAATGGGGCCGCGACCAAGTGGTCGCGGAAATCCGCTGCGGACCTGATGGCCCGCTTCATCTTGACGTTGCTTCAATGGGGCCGCGACCAAGTGGTCGCGGAAATACTTCACTGTCGGAAGGCAGTTTCCGGGCCATGGAACGCTTCAATGGGGCCGCGACCAAGTGGTCGCGGAAATTTCGTCCACCCGCCCGGCTATTCGCAAGCGCATTTTGCTTCAATGGGGCCGCGACCAAGTGGTCGCGGAAATGCCGAATCCGTACTGCACCCAACCGCTCGGGTCCCACGCTTCAATGGGGCCGCGACCAAGTGGTCGCGGAAATCAGGCGACGAAAACGCTTATCCCTCCAGACTACCAGGCTTCAATGGGGCCGCGACCAAGTGGTCGCGGAAATCTCGCAAGAGGGCGTAGTAGTAGGAAAAGGGGATACCGCTTCAATGGGGCCGCGACCAAGTGGTCGCGGAAATGCAGGGAGAAAACGCTTATTAGCGTGCAAGAAACTTGCTTCAATGGGGCCGCGACCAAGTGGTCGCGGAAATGAAGTCAACGATGTTCCAGACCTCCTGCGGTCTATTTGCTTCAATGGGGCCGCGACCAAGTGGTCGCGGAAATACAATGTTGTTAACTCCCAATAACCAGCAATAACCGAGCTTCAATGGGGCCGCGACCAAGTGGTCGCGGAAATGCCCACTACGTCAAGAATCCTGACGCCAAGCGCACCGCTTCAATGGGGCCGCGACCAAGTGGTCGCGGAAATGTGGAGACGTTGCTAGGTGCGGGTGCTATAAACGTAGCTTCAATGGGGCCGCGACCAAGTGGTCGCGGAAATGCCGGTGATCGGCGGCAGTTACCGTTCAAGTATGGACTGCTTCAATGGGGCCGCGACCAAGTGGTCGCGGAAATATAGCTTAGATCACGTCAATGAAAGTTTAGATCACGTGCTTCAATGGGGCCGCGACCAAGTGGTCGCGGAAATGTGCCCTGCGTGTGATTACCGTTTAAGGGAGGATGGCTTCAATGGGGCCGCGACCAAGTGGTCGCGGAAATGACTAGTGTCAAACATCCATTGTAATTGCATTCTCGTGCTTCAATGGGGCCGCGACCAAGTGGTCGCGGAAATGTGTAAGGATGTGCCACACATAATTGGATTAAGTGGCTTCAATGGGGCCGCGACCAAGTGGTCGCGGAAATGGTGGTCTGGGAAAACGTCCCTGGTGTTCTGTCGTCGCTTCAATGGGGCCGCGACCAAGTGGTCGCGGAAATGATATACCTCCGGTTACACCACAAGCGTCAACCTGGCTTCAATGGGGCCGCGACCAAGTGGTCGCGGAAATAATGCCAGTGGGTACAGCTTCAATCGGCCGAAAATCGCTTCAATGGGGCCGCGACCAAGTGGTCGCGGAAATTGTAGCGGACCAAAAAAGTTTTGGCGCTAGGGAATCGCTTCAATGGGGCCGCGACCAAGTGGTCGCGGAAATACGGTGCACGAGTTCGTAGCGGACTCCACCCACACAGCTTCAATGGGGCCGCGACCAAGTGGTCGCGGAAATGCCGCAGGCAGGAATCGAACCCGCACCCGTCGGATAGCTTCAATGGGGCCGCGACCAAGTGGTCGCGGAAATTAGTTGCTGGTAAGTCGGGCTGGGAATGTGCCGCTAGCTTCAATGGGGCCGCGACCAAGTGGTCGCGGAAATATCGTAGTCGAAAAAGAACCCGAAGTAGAGCCCGCGCGCTTCAATGGGGCCGCGACCAAGTGGTCGCGGAAATGGAGACGCGCTGGCGGAGGGAAGCGGAACGACGCGGCTTCAATGGGGCCGCGACCAAGTGGTCGCGGAAATACCGCTGGTAGTACCGCACCGGCGTATTGAGTCCGCGGCTTCAATGGGGCCGCGACCAAGTGGTCGCGGAAATGGGGCGAAATGAGCGAGATCCGCTACGAGCTTACGGCT